>RRZT010518960.1_pt1 | contig 22936 bp, 20 predicted proteins | sample 2165551 | NCBI WGS metagenome assembly RRZT01 (sample SAMN10456910, study PRJNA506462) | wastewater metagenome | biome: wastewater; feature: sludge; material: wastewater sludge; isolation source: wastewater sludge with Escherichia coli K12::gfp cells carrying plasmid... | place: USA: Moscow, Idaho... | reverse complement strand
GTCTTATCTATTAGTTGTCTTATTATTCTTTGCTCTTGTTCATCTGATAAGTTTTACCAACATTTTTGGGTCGTCCTGCATTTTTTACATTAAAAACTTTTCCCCATATTTTTTATATTAAGCATAGTGCGTTGATGTTGTTTGAGGTGATATCCCAACTATTTACGATACTTCTTTATTTGAAATACCTTTTTCTCTCAACTTCATAGCTATCTTTCTTTTCTCAGATAACTCTCTTGATGATAATTTTCTTGAATCTATTTTTCCCATTATCTCTTATATTATAATTCGGTTTATTTATTGGTGGAGTATAATATTAAAGAACTTATTTTAGTTCCTCAAATACCTCAACGTAGTATTTATAATATCATCATCGTCTTTACTTGGACTTTTTATTGTCTCTTTTGTATCATCAGCTTTAGTAAATGTAATATTCATTTCATAAGAACTAATAGTTTGAATCCCAATTTTTAGAGCTAAGATTTTTATAATAATCAACTCGATAAATTGTTTTGTAACAACATCAGGTTTTCCAAATCTATCTTCCATCTCTTCTTCAATTGTATAAACTTCTTGAATATCACTAGCCTTACTCAATCTTCTATAAAGTTCAAGTCTAACCCTATCTTCACTTATATAATCTTCACTAATATATGCAGAAATTGCAAGTTTTATATCAACAGATTTTTTCTCGCCTTTATCTTCCCCACTTAGTGTTGCAAGTGCATCTTCTAGCATTTTTAGATAAAGTCCATAACCTATTTGTTTGATATGACCACTTTGAGCCTCACCAACAATATTTCCACCACCTCTGATTTCTAAATCTTGATGAGCAAGTGCTGTTCCACTTCCTAAATATGAATTAGACTCTAAAGCAACTAATCTTTTTACAGCATCATCAGTTATTGATTTTTTGTCATCAACAACATAATAACAATACCCTTCTTTATTACTTCGTCCTACTCTTCCTCTTAATTGGTGTAAATCAGCAATACCAAATCTATCAGCCCCATCAATAATAACTGAATTTGCATTTGGTAAGTGAATACCTGATTCTACAATCGAAGTTGCAAGTAGAATATCAAACTCTTTATTTTCGAATGAATCAATAATCTTTTCAGCATTTTCAGGTTTTATTTGTGAGTGAATAATTTCTATTTTGATATTTGGAACAATCGCTTCAATATCTCTTTTTTTAGCTTCAATTGAAGCGATATTATTATGAACATAAAAAAGCTGTCCACCTCTTCTTTTTTCTCTTAAAATTATCTCTTTGATTAGTTTTTCACTATACTCTTTTACATAAGTTCGCACACCTAATCTCTCTTTTGGAGGAGTAAGTAAACTACTCATTCCTTTTAGTTTTGATAAGGCTAGATTTAAAGTTCTTGGAATTGGTGTAGCACTCATTGAGAAAATATGTACATCTTCTCGCAAGTGTTTTAATTTCTCTTTTTGTTTTACACCAAATTTATGTTCTTCATCAATCACAACTAAAGCTAAATTTTCTGTTTTAACTTCAAGTAAAGAGTGAGTTCCAATCACAAGTTTTATCTCACCATTTTGTAAACCTTTTTTTATAGCTGTTTTCTCTTTTGCTGATGTTTTTCCATCTAGTTTTGCAACTCTAATTCCAAACTCATCAAACCTTTTTTGAAGTCCGTGATAATGTTGCGTTGCAAGAAGTGTAGTAGGACAAACAAAAATTGCTTGATATCCATCTAAAATAACTGCTAAAAGTGCATTCATAGCAACTTCAGTTTTACCAAATCCAACATCTCCTGAAAGTAATCTATCCATTACTCTTCCACTACTTAAATCAGCAAAAATCTCATTTATACTTCGTTTTTGGTCTTTTGTATACTCAAAACCAGCAGTTTTTTGGAAATCTTCTAAAATCTTTTTATTTGTATCAATTTTTATACCATTTACAAGTTCCCTTGCAGCTGCTAGTTTAATAATATCATTTGCAATAGCAAAAAGTTTATCTTTTACTTTCTCTTTTAGTTTTGCAAAACTTCCCTTACCAAGCTTATCAACAACAGCATAAGAACTTCCATCTGCAACATATCTATCGATTAAATCAATATTTTCAACAGGAATTAAAAGCTTATCATCTCCAGCATAAGCAACAATTACAAAATCTCTTTTTGCACCCATTACAGTAACTGGCTCAATACCTTTATACTGACCAATTCCATGTTTTTCATGTACTACAAAGTCGTTAAATTGAAGTTCATCAAGTACTAGTTTTACTCGTTTTTTTCTTCTTTTTTTAACCTCTTTATTTAAAGAGATAATTACTTCATCATTTGAAACAAGATTTATGATTTGATTATCAAAAATAAAATTGATATTTTTATCACTTAAATCTAAATCAAAACCTTTTACCTTAGCTTCAGTACTTGAAATAATCGTGATTTTTTTATCTTTATGGAAAGTGATAAACTCTTTTACATTTGCAGGTGCTATTTCTTGATAATTTTTACTATTGTAAATTTGTGATGTTAGTAAAAACTTATCTTTGTTTATTCTTTTTTCTTCAAAAACATAAACCTCTTCCAACTCATCAAGTGCTTCTTGAGTAATAAATGAGCTTAAATTTTGAGGTAAATATTCTCCTAAATCATTTAAATACCAAAATCCTAAAGAGTGAATATCTTTTATAAAAGCATCACTAGATACATTTTGAACTTGTTCATTTATCTCTTCATAAGTTGCTTCATCAAGTGCTAAAAATGCTGGATTTATAGTGAAACTTTCAATCTCATCTTTTAAAGATTTTTGGTCTTCAATGTCAAATTTTCTGATACTTTCAACATCTTCATCAAATAAAGATACTCTATATCCAAACTCACTTCCTAAAGGACAAATATCAATAATATCCCCACGAATCGATACTTCACCTTCACTTGTCACAATATCTACAAAGTAATAACCCCAGTTGTAAAGTTTTGATTTAAACTCTTCAAGATTTATTCTATCTGCAAAATTTATTGTAAAGCTATCAAAACATTTCTCTTTTGGTAAGGGGAAAGAGACAGTTCTAATTGGAGAGATTAGGATTTTGTCTTGTTTTTTATATGAATAGTAGCTATTTAAAGACTTTGTTATCTCTTGTAACTCTTCACTAAAAGATAATAAATCATCACCAAAATTTGCTCTAAAATCACTCAAAACAAAAGGTTTAAATCCTAAATAAGAGACAATATCTGAAGCTATTTGTGCTTGAACATCATCATTTACAACTAAGAGTTGGCACTCTTTTAACCTTTTTTCATCTTTTAAATTTTTTAAAAATTCGTAGATATTTTTCACTATTTCTCTTTTAATTTAATTTCTGAAACACAAACAAATGTTCGTGCATAATCAATAAAAAATTTGCTTCTTTGCTTTTATTCACCCAAAATACATTGATATTATAGTTGAACTAATATATTTTATTTTACAACAACTTTAATTCTATCAATAACTGATTTGGCAACCAAATAAATTTCTTCGTCATCAAAATCAAATTCCCCATTAATCAATTGTAAAATACTTTGTGACATTTCATTTATTGAAATCAAAGATACATTTTCTTTCCATTTATAAATATCAGAATAAGTAATTGATTCTCCATCATTTGTTTGAAATATTTGTGCTAATTTTTCTAACTCTTTTATAATTACATCAATCGATAACATCGTATTATTAAACAAATATTTATTAATAATTTCTACACAATCTTCGTATGCTTCTGCTTTTCCACCCAAAAACTCATTTAATCCATATTCTTCAATATCAGTAGATTCCCACAACTCTTCTTTCCAACTTTTTCTATATTCTATTGCTAAGTTTGAGATTTTATTTAAAATATCTGTATGTTCAATTTTATGAAGAAAACCTTTTGCCATTAATTCAACTGTTTCTGGATACAAATTTTGTAAATTTTCTTCTAAATAAAAATTTATTAGATTCTTATTTTTTTCAATGAAATTACAATCTATTTTTTCCAACAAATCGACTTTATAATATTCACTATTTTCTTTAAAATCTTTACAAATTACTTTAAATGGAAAATAAAAATTGGGATTTTCATTAAGATATTTGATTATTTTTAGTACCAGTTCTCTTTGTATTTTCATTATCTACCTCATTTTATATTTTCCACGACTAGAAAATTCTAAAAAATTCTTATCTCTTAGAATTTGTAACTGTTGTCTAATTTTTGCTTGAATGTTATTGTTATTGGGATATTTTAACTTCAAATAATTTTCAAATTGATAAATTTCATTTAATGTAAAATCTTTTTTATTAATTTTTTCGATACATTTTATAATATCAAGTAACCAACCTCTAGATTCAAAATTTTTATTTTCTTTTAAAAATATGGTTTTATTCCAATTATCAATAATCTCATTTTTACTTTGAACTTTATTATCTTTTATATAAAATATTTTTCCACTTTGAGGTATTGTTTCTAATAAAATATTACACCCTACCCATCCTGCTCTTTTTGCACTCGATGATAATGGCTTTCTTTTTTCAATAATTTCAGGTGTAAAAAAATGTTTTGGAATTACAATAAAATTTGAAATATCTAAACTGTTTTTATCATAATTCAAAAAGAAAAAATTTGGATTAGAATCACTTTGTAATCTCTCTATCATTGTAGAATAAGCACCATCTACAATCTTTTTACCTATTTTATCTTTTTTACTTTTTAATTCATAATCTTCTAAACAACTTCCGCAATAAAAATCTGCAACAGGTTTATTGTTTTCATAACCACTAATTATACCTCCACAAGAAGGATAAAAAATATTTTCATTCACCCAATTTTCTGTTAAAACTCTTATTTTTTGAGAGTTACTAGAATAATTATCTGATATGTGTGAATATAAATTTAAATTCAATTTACATCTTATACTTTAAATTTTTTTAATAATAAAGTTGTCAAATTATTTCCTATTTCTCTTCTTTTTTCACTTCTTCAAAATCATTTGTAGTTTTGTCATAATAGTACGCTGGATATGGTGTTTCATTTAATAAAAAAATCAAATTTGCATCTATAAATCCAGCTTTTTGTAAACCTTTTTTAAATACTTCTAGTATGTAAGCTTTTGTTGAAAATGTTGTTGTAGTAGAGTGTCCTGTATATACGTGTTTTTCACCCTCTACTGGCTTAAACCCCTCTTTTTTAACGTGTTTTTCAAACTTTTCTATATCTTCTAAACCACTTACATCTAATAATACTAATACTTCTATTCCGTCCATTTTGTCCTCAGAAAATTTTTAGCCAATTCTATCATATAAAAGTTTTGTTATTGATTTTAAGAATTTGTAGCAAAATTCCAAAATTTAAAGTACAATATAGAATAAATAATTTTTATTTAAATCCAAGTGGGAGGTTGATATGAACTATGAACTGTTAAGCAAACTTGCTTTAGAAGAAACTGATAAATATAAAAATGAAATCTCTCTTTTAAGAAAAAGAAACGAAATATTACGTAACGAAGTTGATAATTTAAAAGATATGATAATAAAACTTCAAGAGGAGAAAAAAACTTTAGAAGATGAAGTAACTTCATTGAAAGGTGCTTTAAAATTTAAAGAAGAAGAGAAAAAACAATCTTTCTCATATTATTCATAAAATAACTAAAAATAAAAGAGAGTTCTCTTTCTTTTATTTTAGTATTTTTATAAACTTACTATTTAACTTATAATCTCATCTGCGTATTTTCTTCTTATTTCATCAAATTTACTGAAGTTATTAAAAAATATATCTATTAATTTTGGGTCAAATTGCCGACCTTTTTCTTCATTAAATAGCTGAAATATTTTTTCATCACTCCATGCTTCTTTGTAGCATCTAATACTTCCTAATGCATCAAAAACATCAGCAACGGCTGTTATTCTTCCAAATATATGAATATCTTCACCCTTCAATCCCCTTGGATACCCACTTCCATCCCATTTTTCATGGTGTTCGTGGGCAACAATAGCTGCTGCTTGTAAAACTTCCCTTTGAGAACCTTTTAAGATATTAAATCCAATTGTTGCATGGGTTTTTATTATTTCAAACTCATCAAAATCCAATTTAGCTGGTTTTTTCAATATATTATCTGGAATACCAACTTTCCCAATATCATGCATAGGACTAGCAGTAAACAAAATAGTAGCTTCTTTCTCACTAAGCCCATACTCAAGTGCAAGAAGTTTTGAATATTCGGCAACTCTTTTTACGTGATGCCCTGTTTCTTTACTTCTTGTTTCAGCGATTTCTCCCATTTTATAAACTATTTCTCTTTGAGTTAGTTCAATTTCATGGTTAAGATGATACACATCTGTTAAATCATGCCTAATTGACATATATTCGACAATATTACTATTTTCATCACGAATAGGAGTAATATAGGTATTAAGCCAATATGGCTTGCCAAATTTGTTTTTATTTTTAATTATTCCTTGCCAAATTTTTCCATCTTTTATTACTTGCCACATCTCTTTAAATAGCTCTTTTGGAGTATCAGGATGATTTACAATATTGTGAGTAGAACCAATTAGTTCTTCTTTTGTAAAACCACTTATATTTGCAAAATGATTATTAACATAAGTGATTTTTCCATTTATATCTGTTCGTGATAATATATTACTATTATCAATTGCATTTTCATACTCTTTAGACAAATTAAAAGCTTCACTAAATTTTTTAGAAGAGATATTTAATTGTTTTTCAAAATAGTCTTTCATTTTATGTTCAAAAGTGACATCACTTTTAATACTAATGTATTCAATAATTTTATTATCACTATTTACAATTGGATTTATTACTGATTTAACCCAATACTCTTTCCCATTTTTAGACTTATTTTTAATTTCACCCATCCATGGTCGTTTTAAATTTCCAATAGTGTGCCATAAGGATTCAAACTTTGATTTTTCCGTATCAGGATGACGAATTATGTTATGTGATTTTCCTAAGATTTCATCTTTTGAATAACCACTTACATTACAAAACTCATCGTTAACATAAGTAATTATTCCTTTTGGGTCTGTTTTTGAAACAATAAAACTTCTATCAACTGCTTGTTTATATTGTTCTAATAATTTTGCTGATTCAATTATCTCTTGGTCTTTTCTTTTATAATCAATCCACAAATCAACTTTTAAAATTATTTCTTCAAAAATAAATGGTTTTCTTAAGATATCAACAGCTCCAAGTTTTAAACAATCTCTTATTATTGTTGGCGTCACATTTCCAGAAATAAATAAAACAGGGATATTATTTTTTGAAATAATCAACTCTTTATTATCTTTTAAAAATGTTTTTCCATTTCCATCTTTAAGTTCAATATCCAATAAAATTAAATCTATCTTTTCTTTTAATAATATCTCTTTTGCTTCTTTAATACCAAGTGCTTGAAGAATCACATAATTTCTATTTTCAAATAAATCTTTTAGTTGGGCTTGAACAATTTTAGAGTCATCTACTATTAAAATCTTTTTCAATTTATTTTTTTCAATTTGTAATATAGATGCCTCTATTTGTGATATTTTATTAAAGAAATCTTTGTCTTTGTGGATATAATCTATTACACCTTTTTTATAAGAAGCATTTTTTAAATTTTCATTCATATTCGCAGTTAAAACAAATGTTTTTATATTAGAAGGTATTATGTTTAGTAATTCAATTCCTAGACCATCAGAAAGATGCATATCTAATACTAAATAATTAATTTCATATTTGTTTAAAATAGATTTTGCTTCAGATAGATTTTCTGCTTTAAAGCACTCAAAACCTTTTTCAGTAAAATATAAATACATTATGTTTAATATAGATTTAGAATCTTCAACAATTAATAATTTTAATTTTTTATCTACAATTTCATTTGTCAATTATATAGCCTATACTCTATTTTTTATTATTATTTTATATAATTATTTCTAAATAACAGATAATAATTTTATGAATCATTAGAGAATTAATAAATTAAGCTAGATTTAGTTGTGAGTTTTAAGAGATTTAAAACTAAATCTCTTAAAATAAAAGTTATATTACTAAAGTAGAAATAAGACCAATCAGTCCACCAAATACAATTAACATATATTTTTCTATATCGGTAAATACCTGTCATAGCCCCTTATTTCTTGGCTATTCAAAGCTTTTGGAATTCTTCTAATTTTTCTATTTTTATAGTTTTTTTCAGTTTTACTACAAAATGTAGTAAAAATTTGTAGTAAAAAATATAGCTATTATGTTAATATATTAAAGATATAATATTAGCATTTATTAGGTAGAAAAAAGTTAAAACAATGGGCTTTAGAAAAGTAAATGGGAAAAAATATAATAGCATTTATGAATACTATAAAGATTCAGACCATGATAAAAAAACAATTGCTTATTATGTAATGTATCGTGACCTTGAAAATAGACCTAAAAAAATCAAATGTGATGCCACAAATAAAGATGATGCACTAAAAATACTAAATGATATAAAAGCAAAACTTCTAAAAGATAGAAAAGAGATAAAAAGAGATTCCTCTTTATTACATCAAAAAATCATGAATAATAATCTATCACTTGATGATGTTGCAAAACTATATTTTCCTACAAAGACTGCAAAATCAATTGATATGATAAAATCAGCTTATACTAGATTAATAAGCCCTACTCTAGGTCAAACAAAAATAAAGAAAATTAAAACTGAAGATATAAAAAATCTTAGTAATATTTTGAAAAACACTCCATCAAGACAGGGAACACCACTTAACCCAAGAACTATAAAAAAAGTAATTGGTTATCTTAGAGCACTTTTTAATTGGGCAATAAAGAAATCATATGTAGATAAAAATCCTGTAATAGTTAAAGAGATTATCAAAGTTGATAGAAATGAGCCTGGTCGAGTATTATCAGATGAAGAACTAGAAAAACTTTGGAATTTAGATGAATTTGTGATTAGACCTAGATTATTTTTATTTTTAAAAGCTTGTTATCACACTGGAGCTAGACCATCTGGAGTTTTAACAATACAAGTAAAACATATAAATTTTTCAAAAGGTACAATTCATATTAGAGCAATGAAACAAGGTAAGCCTTATGAAGCAAGAGTGGGAAAAGAGCTGTTAGATTTATTAAAAAATTGGATAAAAGAGCATGAATTAAAACATGATAATTTTATCTTTTAGCCTGTTCAACTTTATAAAAGAGCAAAAACAGAAAAAGAAAAACAAGAAATTAAAAATACCGCTGTTAAATATGGAAGATATTCAGAAGCTTTAAGAATTATATTTGATAGACATTTTAACCAAGATATAGGAACTTATGATTTAGCATATAGAGTTACTGTTTATACTATGAGAAGAACTGCTGCAACAAAAGTTTATAAAAAATTTGGAATAGTTCACGCAAAAAGATTTCTAAATCATACAGAAATAGATACTACAATGAAGTATTTAAACATTGAAGATGATATGGAACTAATTGATTATGGGTTATAAATAGTTTATTTATATTACAGAACTACTGTTCAATCCCGCAATTGGAATCAATTTTTAATTTAATTTTGAAAATATTTTTTCCATTCTTCTGCTAAAAATTGATTATCTTCAATAATTTCCATATAATCGTTTTTATCTAAACCAAATTCTAAAGCTTTTTTCTCGATTTTTGAGTTATAAGAAAAATTAAGTACATTATCTTGAAGAAAAGCATTTTTTAATCCACTCTGAAATAAATCAATTTCAAATTTTAATCCATGCAAATGATTTATATGTTCACCTATTTCAATATCCCAATCTAGTTTATGATTTAAAGAAGAGATAATATTTTCTTTAGAGTATTTTATTCCAATAGCATCCTCAAATTTTTTATTTATATCTTCTATCAAAGTTTTAATATCTATTTTTTCTAAATCTCGTAATATAAAATATAAATCAAAAAGGTCTTTTACAGTATCAGGTCTATCACACAATGCTTTTAGTTTGTATAATAGAAGATTATATAAATTTTCAGTTCTAAAAATATCAATATTTTTAAATGATAAATCTTTTAATCTACAACAAGTAAAATTTAAAAGTTCAATTTTTATAATCTCATTATTTTCTTTAAAGCTATAAAACATCCTATAAGCTTTTTCATCTTTTATCCATTTTATATTTTCAAGTTTTGCATCGGGAATTTTTGACATTAATTCTAAGATTTTATTTTTTATAGTATCTATTTCTTCTTTGGTTTTTAAACTAGTAAAAAAGAAATCTAAATCTTCAGAGTGTCTGTAAGCTTTAGGTAGCACGAATCTTTGTAATCCTGTACCACCTGCTAAAAATAATTCATTTTCAAGAGGTTTTAGTTGTTTTAGTATTTTATCTTGATTTTCAAATACATCATCCCAATTATCCCTATGCATAATTTAATTTACCTAAGATTTGTTTTTGTAAATTTAAAGGTAGATTTTCTTCAATCTTTTTTAAAATTTTCTGATTTTTCTCTTTAATCCCTTTTAATATATCATCTGTTGTAAAGTTTGTTCCCCAAAATACAGATTTTAATCTGTTTTCTTCATTTTTTGTCAGTATATTATTTTGATTTACTATTGTTTGCACATTTCTTTTTAAAGTTTGTTCTGTTTCTTCATCAAGTTTTTTTCTATAAATCATATCTTTTAATATAACCATAGCATAAGCAGGAACATAACCTTTTTTCTTCCAACCAACAACGGTATCATAAGGAATTTTTGAATATAGGGCAAATTCTTTTTTCTTAAAATTGTTTTTTGTTAATAGGGTTTCAAATATTGTATTAGTAATTTCCATGTGAACTCCTTTGTTATTTGAAAGTTTAACATTTTTATTTAAATATGTCAAAATGACAACTTTAATTAATAAATTATTATGTCCTAAAGTTTTATAAAATTTATGTAATACACAATCTATTTTTATATTGTCCTTGTAAAAAATCTATTTACAGTTCTGACACCTAAATTACTAAGTTTTGCAAGATTTTCTATACTCATATTAATTTGTTTTTTTCTATTTTTTGTATTAATTCTAATCTAGTCATGTTAAATCCTTTGTATCACTATGCCATAAGTGGTATAAATTTATTATTTAGAATTTATTTTTTCTGAAAGCTCTTTAATTTTAGTTTTTGACAGATTCTTTTCTATTTTATTTATAAATGTTTATTTAAAATCAAGTATATTTACTTGTTAATTTGCTATAATATTATATATAAAATATAGGAGTTAATAAAATGGTAAGTTATACTCAGAATGAACTATTATCAATCACTGATTTCACAAAATCAATTAGTAAGATTTTAGGAGATATAAAAGAGCATACAATTGAAAAAGTAGGTGTGTTAAAAAATAATAAACTAGAAGCAGTTGTAATCTCAACGCAGGAATATGAAAGATTGAAAGAACTTGAAGAACTTATGAATAATATAGAACATAAAGAAATTTATGAAATAATTCAAAGTAGAAGTAATACTCCAAAATCTGAATATATATCAATTGATGATATGGCTAAAAAGTTTAATATCGATACAAGCTCGTTATAAAATGTATGTTTTAAAATTACATCCTAAAATTGAAGATGATTTAAAAGAGTTGGATAGTGTACTTCAAATACAAGTATTTAAGAAATTAAAACAAATTCAAAATTCGCCAGAAATTGGATTTCCTCTTGGAAATAAAAATAATATGAATCTTAGTGGATTTAGAAAAGTTTATGTATCAAAAAAAAGAGTTAGAATTGTTTATGAAGTTCAAAATGATGTATTATCTATTTATACAATTGCAATTGGGAAAAGAGATGATATGGAAGTCTATAAAAAAGCTAATGAGAGATTGTAAAATTTCTTATTTTTAGTCAAACTTACATAATAAATTTAAATGAAATTTTTGATGAAAATTCAGAAAAATATTTTTAGAAAGATGAATCTATGTATAAATTAAAATATTAAAAATTGCATCAAAAGCTTTAAAAGATGCACAGAAAGATAGCCTAAAAAGAGGTATCGCAAATGTTTGTAGTAAGAATAAAAAGCTCTACTTCCAGCTTCCAGATGGAACAATAACACAAGAAAAACCTAAGCAATATAATTTTGCCAAATAGATTTCAAAAATCATAAATTAATATACAAGAATATGGTGTTGAAAAAGTTAGAAAAAGAACTTAAAGAAGAAAATAAAAACTGTCAATTTAAAAACATTGGCGAAAAATATTTTGAAACAATCAGAAGAAAAACATCATTATGGCAAGAATATACATATGATGGAAAACAAGAAGCGATTAAAAAAACACCACAATTTTCTAAAAATGTAGTAAAACCTTGTAGTAAAATTTAAAACTCTCAGTTAGTATATCCCTTAAATAAGGGCTATACTATCAAAGTTGAAACCAATCCAATCAGTCCACCAAAAACAGCTCCCCAAATAACAAGCCATCCTAAATGTTCTTTAATCATCTCTTGAACAATCTCTTTAACCATTTTGGGTGTTAATTCTTCAAGTCTTGAATTTACAATCTTGCTTAATTTTTCATGTACATCAGCAGATAAATCTTCTGATTTTAAAGCTTCGCCTAAAATTTCTTGGAAAGAATCGCTTGTAGTAATAGTAATAATTGAAGCTTGTAATTTTTTTACAAATGGCTCTTTTAGTGGCTCAAGAGCAGCTTCTCCACCAAACATTCCTAACATTCCTCCAAAGCTTGATTGCATAACAGCCTCTTTTAAAGAATCATAAGCAGGAGTAAAATCTGTTTTATTTAAAACTTTTTCAAAATCAATAGTATTTTTTACACTATTAACTTCTGTTTCAAAAAACTTTGTTAAATGCTCTTTCGTAAAAAATTGAGTCATCATCATGTTATGAATTGAATTTTTAAATTGTGTAAACTTACTTTCAATCACGCCACTTCCATACAAATATGGTACTTTTTCAAAAAGCATATGAATCGCTAAAACATTTGTAATAGCACCACTAAATGCAAAAAGTCCTACCATAAATAGAGTATCATTTTCATTTGAATAACCTAATGCCATTATTAAAATAGTGACAATATTTGTAATATCTGATTTATTCATTTTTACTCTCTCCTTTAAAAAATAATATGGATTTTACCACATGTTACCTTTTTGTAATCAAGGAAATTTATAATTTTACAAATTAGGAGTATAAATGATTGACATACAAAAAGAGATAGAAAAAAAATTCCCAAAGATTAGAGAAAAAGAGAATTTCTTAAAAAAATCCCTATTTAAAATTGCAAAAAAAATTGTTCATGAAGATTCTATAAATCAATTTTTGTCACAAAATTCACACTTAAAAGGTATTGAGTTTGTAGATGCAGTTTTAGATTATTTTGATTTTGATTACACTGTTTCAAGTAGTGATTTACAAAATATCCCAACAAGTGGAAAAGTTGTAATCATCGCAAATCATCCATTAGGTGGGCTTGATGCATTATGTTTATTAAGACTTATTAGTCAAGTAAGACAAGATGTGAAAATTGTAGCAAATGATTTTTTAGCAGGATTTGAAGCTTTAAACTCTTTATTAATTCCAATTGATAACTACAAACTTAGACAATCTAAAAATGATATAAAAAAGATTTATGAAGCTTTAAACAATGAAGAAGCAGTGATAATTTTCCCAGCAGGTGAAGTAAGCCGAGCAAGTACAAAAGGAATAAAAGACCCAAGTTGGAATAAAGGATTTTTAAATTTTGCACAAAATACAAATGCACCAATTTTACCAATATTTTTAGATGCAAAAAACTCTAAAACTTTTTATACAATTTCACTTTTAAATAAAACATTCTCAACACTACTACTTTCACATGAGATGTTTAAGAAAAAATCAAAAAGAATAAATATCAAAATTGGTCAAATTATTCCAAATGAAAATATTGTTCCAAAAGGAATTGATAAAAAATTCTTAGTAAATTTATACAGAAAACATCTTTACTCTTTAAAAAAAGGGAAAAAATCTTTTTTTCAAACTCAAAGTGCAATAGCACATCCAGTTAACAGAATTGATTTATTAAATGAATTAAGAAAATCAAAATTAATTGGTCAAACAAATGATGGAAAAAAAATCTATTTATATGACTACACAGAAGACTCTATTGTTTTAAAAGAGTTAGGAAGATTAAGGGAAATCTCTTTTAGAAAAGTTGGAGAGGGTGTAAATAAAAAAAGAGATACTGATAAGTATGATATTTACTACCAACACATTATTTTATGGGATGAAAATGAACTTGAAATTGTAGGTTCATATAGAATTGGAAACTCAAACTTTATCTTCAAAGAGATTGGAGTAAAAGGTTTTTATTCAAATACTCTGTTTAAATATGAAGAAGAATTCTCTCCATATTTAAGAAACTCTATTGAACTTGGAAGAAGTTTTGTTCAACCAAAATATTGGGGAACAAGAGCGTTAGATTATCTTTGGTTTGGAATTGGAGCTTATTTAAAAAACAATCCAAATATTGAATATATGTTTGGGCCAGTTAGTCTTAGTGCATCATTTCCAACTATTGCAAAAGATATGATTATCTTCTATTATAGTCACTATTATGGGAATAAAGAAATTTTAATTGAAGCAAAAACGCCATATCAATACTCAAATAATATTAATGACATTAAAGAACTTTTTGATTTAAATGACAAGAAAAAAGATTTTAAATTTTTGAAATCAACATTAGCAAATATTGGAATTAGTATTCCAACTTTATATAAACAATATAGTGAAATTGCAGAAGATGGAGGAGTAAAATTCTTAGATTTTAATGTTGACCATAGTTTTGGAGATTGTATTGATGGATTTATTTTAGTTGAAGTTGAAAAAATTAAAGAGAGTGCAAGACAAAGATATATTGATAAAGAGTAGAAAACTCCAGCTGACTTCATCACTTTTGTATAAAGAACATAAAATAAAATTCTATGAACCTTATTGTTAAGACATTTTAAATTGTCAGCTGTATTTACATAATAACTGAGATTGTTTTACATTTTCAAACAAACCACAGCAATGAAATAAATTTAACTAAAAATTTAAAATATTATTAATATTAAACTTTGGTGCCTCGAATGTTCAAGTAACTAAATTACGATAAACAAACTGATATGTTACACACATTTATTTAGAAGATTTAATATGAAAATCTTTTAGATTTTCATATTAATATTTATTTATTTCGAAGATTCTATCTAGTGTAGAGATTGCTAAATATTTATCAAAATAGGCTCTGTTGTAACCCTGTTTTGCTTGTGTTAATAAATAGTTTGCATCAGTTAAATCTGTAGTTGTAGAGATTCCTTCATTAAATCTATTTTTTACTATTTCATAATTTTCTTGTGCTTGTAAAAGTGCTAATCTTGAAGTCTCTAAATTATCCGTTGCAACTTCAAGATTTGATTTTGCATTTTCAAATTGAAGATTTATTTCATGAATAGTTTTATTTAAAAGTGAATTTACACTTAGATATCTTTTTTTATACATTTCACTTTGAGCCATATCAGCCCCACCATTATATAAATTCCAAGTTGCATTTACTTTTGCAATATTTTGATTATCTTCTTTATTTTGTGGTCTATCATTTGTAAGCCCATCATAATATTCATTATGAGAAACAGATGCGTTTATTTTTGGATAGTAACCTGCATTTGCTGATTTTTCTAACTCTCTTATAGATTTTAGATTCATACTCAATGCTTGAATTTCACTTCTATTTTCAAGTTGTTTTCCATCATAATTTGAAGCAACTAAACTTTTCTCATCAAGGTTTTCAATCTTTTCGTTTGATAAGTCAATTCCACCTAAAATATTTGATAATTTATGTTTTGCAACTTTTAAATCACCTTGAGCTTTTACTACATTTTGTTTTGCATTTGACATATTTACTTGAACTTGAAGTAAATCATTTTTTGCAATTAATCCTTGCTCAAATCTATTTTTAGAGTTTTCATATTGCTCTTGAAATAGTGAATATGCACTTTTGTATGTTTCAAGTGCATTTAACTTATCAAGATAGTTTATATATGTCGTTTTTGTACCTAAAACAATATCTTGTTTTGTTGCATCTAAAGAGTATTGTGAAGATTCTGATAAATAGTTTGCAGAATCTTTTAAAGCCATATCTTTAAATCCATTAAATAGATTATAAGATAGTGTCACACTTGCAACCCCATCATCTGATTCAAATCCACTATTTGGCTCATCTGTATTTGTGTATGTGTAACCAGTATCTAGTTTTGGTAAAAAACCTGCTTGATTTATTTTTGCATTTTCTAAACTTTCAAGGTAATCATAGTTTTTACCTTGAATATCAAAATTATTTTTTAAAGCTATATTTACTGCTTCATCTAAATTTAAAGCATTTGCATTAACAGCTAAAAAAGCTGTTAATGATAGAGCTATCAATTTTATTTTTCTCATAAATTCTCCTTTTATGCTTTACTTAAATCAATAGTTTCAACACTTTTTCCCCTTGAAACTCTTTGCTCAAGTTTGATAAAGAACATTAGAAGTGCTGGTGTAACAAAAATTGTAAATACAGTTGAAAGTGCAAGACCACCAGTAATAACAGAACCTAAACCTCGATAAAATTCACTTCCAGGCCCTGGAACTAATACTAGTGGTAACATACCAAACACTGAAGTTAATGAACTCATATAAATTGGTCTAATTCTTGTTTTTGTAGCTTCAACTACTGCTCGTTTATGTTCATATCCCTCTTCTCTAATTAAATTTAAAGCTTGATGAACAATTAAAATTGCATTATTTACAACAATACCTACAAGAATAATAAATCCAAGCATTGTTAAAACATCAAGTGGTTGAGGCTCGATAAACTTATCAGTTAATGCAAGTCCTATAAATCCACCAGCAGTTGCCAAAGGAACTGTAAACATAATAACAATTGGATATAAGAAATTACCAAATAGTGCTGCCATTAAAAGATAAACAATAACTAAAGCTAAAACAAAGTTCATACTTAAAAGAGCAATTGTTTCAGTTAATTTATCAGCCGTTCCACTAATTCCAATTTCTACACTATTAGAAATTTTTCCACCTTTTTCCATACCATCAATTGTTTTTCCTAAAATATCCATTGTCTCTTGAATAGTCATATTAGGTGGAGGTGTAACTTGTAGTGTAATTGTTCTTTTTCCATTTAAGTGTCTAATCTCACTAATACCTGTTGTTGGCTGACTATTTGCAAGTGATGAAACGGGAACTAAAGCACCATTTGGAACAACAACTTGTGAAGCTAAAATATCTTCAGGAGTTTTAATTTGTTCATCATTTGCTTTTAAAACTAAGTCAATTTTCTTTTTACCATCTTGTTCAAAATCAGAGATTTTTCTTCCACTCATTAAAACATCAACCATAACACCTAAATCACTAGAACTTAGACTTAAAGCCTTTAGTGCATCTTGATTTGGTTTAATTCTAACTTCTGGATATAAAAGTTCTATTGATGGTACTGGTCTTACTTGTGAACCTGCGATTGCTCCCCTACTTGCCATAAATAACTGCATACCAACATTTGCAATATCTTCTATTTTTTCACCACTAATATCAATATTTACAGTTTTACCCTCACCAATTCCTTTTTCAAAAACTCCTGATTGTAAAGATACTCCAAACACAGAAGGAAGTGAGTTTACAATTGGTCTAAAAAATGGAATTAACTCTCTTGCACGACTCTCATGAATTGAAGTTCCACCAAAAAGGTTAAAATCTCCAAAAGATACGAAAAATGCTCTTCCTATTCCTGGAACTCCATCCACATCTTTATTTATATTTGGCTCAATTCTTTTCATCAAATATGCACCCATATTGTATCTTTCCTCATAAGAAAGCCCAGGAGGTGTAACCAAAATATTAAAAACTAAGTTTTTATTACCTTGTGGTAAATAGTCCATCTTTGGGAACAGTGCCCAAATAGTCAATACTGAAAATAGTGCTAAACTACCTATTGTAATAACTTTTGTAGCAATTGATTTTAAAGACCAATTTACTATTTTCATAAATGCATTTACAAACTTATTTCCAAATCTAGTAAGTCCAGTTTCACCCCTTGGCTCTTTTCCTGAAAGTCCAGCAAACTTTTTCCATAACATAGGAATTACTGAAATAGAAACAAATAAAGAGAAAGTAACCGATGCAACAACAGCAATAGCTATATCTTTAAATAGTTGTCCAGCTTCATCTTCAAGGAAAATTATTGGTAAAAATACTGCCATTGTTGTAGATGAACTGGCAATTAATGCTCCCCAAACTTCACTTGTCCCTTTATATGCAGCATCTGCAATACTCATTCCCTCTTTTCTGTGTCTATCTATATTTTCAAGTACAACAATTGCACTATCTACTAACATACCAACAGCAAAAGAGATTCCAGCAAGTGAAATAGTATTTAAACTTCTTCCCATTGCTGAAAGAATTATAAATGTTCCAATTACAGATATTGGAATTGCTATACTAACAACAGCAGTTGGAGAAATTGCCCTTAAAAATAGAATTAAGACAATAACAGCTAAAGCCCCACCAGCAATAATATTTTGTTTAACTAAATCAACAGAACCTACGATATATGGTCTTTGGTCATATAACCATTTCATAGTTAAGCCCTCTTTTTTAAGGACTGTTTCATTTAATTTTTTTACTACTGCTTCAACTTCATTTGTAAGTTGTACAATATTTGCATCGCTACTTGGTTGTACCCCTAAAAATATTCCATCTTTTCCTAAGAACATTGCAACAGTACTAGGCGTTGCATATCCAAAATCAACATCAGCAACATCACCAACAGTAACTCTTTGTTCTCTATTTGAAACAAGAATAATATCTTTTATCTCTTGTGGAGTTGAGAATTTATGAACAGTTCTAATTCTGTAAGCACGTCTTCCCATATTTTGAGTACCTGCTGATACGTCAACATTCTCTTTTTGTAAAATATTTATTACTTGAGGAATTGTAAGATTATAAGAGGCAAGTTTATTGATGTCAAGATTGATTTGCATCTCTTGCTCACGTCCGCCTCCTCCCATTGTTCCAGCAACTCCATCAACTCTTCTAATAACTGGTTTTATCTCATCATCAAAAAATGTTTTGTACTCATCAATATGTCTTTTGTTATCTTCTAAAGTTTGTAACATCATCCAAATAACTGGACTTGCAGTTGCTGTTTCAATCACTGGTTCATCAACATTATCAGGGTAAGAACTAACTTCATTTAATTTATTAGATACATCTTGAAGTGCTGCTCTTAAATCAGTTCCTAATTTAAAAGTAAGTTTAACTTCCCCAACATTATCTTTTGAAGATGATTCATATTCAACTAAGTTATTTAAACTTTTAAGTGCATCTTCTTGCTCTTCAATAATTTCTCTCTCAATTTCATAAGGAGTTGCACCATTCCATCTAGTTGTTACTTTAATCTCTGGTTTTGTTACATTTGGAGTTAATTGATAGGGTAAATTACCCAAAGAAATAAATCCAAATAAAACCACGATTAATACTGAAACGATAATAGTTACAGGATTTTTAATCGAAAATTTTATTAAATCCATAATTTTTCCTATTTATTTATAATTTTTACAGGCATATCAGGGAAAACTCTTTCATTTCCTTTTGTAACTAACTGCATACCTTCAACTAAACCTTGTCCACTAATAGCAGCTTCCATACCAAAATAAGTAATAACTTTTACTGGAATCATCACAGCTTTTTCTTCCACAACTGCAAAAACAACATCCATATTAAATCTTTTAATTACTGCATCTCTATTTATAATTAGTGCTTCACTTTTTGTCTCTTTTGCAAAACTAATTTTTGCACTTGCACCATCAAAAACAAAAGTATCAATAGAAGCTGCTTTAAATCTTACAGGAAAAGTACGTGTAAGTTTATCTCCACTTGGAATTGCTGCAAAAAGTTTTGCTTTTATAGTTTTTTCTGCAACTTCTACATCATACTCTTCTCCAATTTTAAGACCATTTATAAATGAAATTGGAAGGTTAAAAGTGATTTCTAAATCTTCCGTATTTACAATAGTTGCAACTGGATTTCCAGTATTCAACCACTCATTTAAATTTACATTTTTCTCTACAATTACACCTGAATATGGAGCTTTGATAACTTTTTTTGATTTTTGAATAGTAAATTCATTTAATTTAGCTTTTGCAGATATTAAATTCTCATTTGCCACATCATATTCAACTTTTGCATCATCAAATACTTTTTGAGCAATTGATTTTTTCTCTAATAAAGCACTATATCTTTCAAAATTTTTCTTTGCATTTTTTAGTTGCACTTCATACATATTAACAGCAGATTGTGAAGCTTTTATTTGTGCATCTAAAATATCAGAATCAATTTGAACTAAAATCTCATCTTTTTTTACTTTTTGTCCAACTTCAAAATTTATATTTTTTGCAACACCCGAACTCTCACTTGCAATTTTTGATTTTTTATCAAAATTTACAGTTCCAACAAACTCTTGTAAATCATTTATTTCTTGTTTTTTTAATGTCTGAACTTCAACAAGTGACGCTTGTGGTGCTTGTGATGCTTCAATTAAATTTGCCATTGTAAAAAATACAAAAAATATAACTAGACCATACTTTTTTAACATCTTTTTTCCTTATTAGTTTTTTACTTCAATCAAATCAAAAATAGAATTTATAAACAAATTACACGCTGCTACTGAATCAAATCCATCTTGTGTCATTTTAATAAGACCTACACCTCTTTCAAAAATCATTAAACCACCAATTAAATTCATTGCTTGAGGAATTAGTTCATTTTTTTCAATTCCCTCTTTAATGATTTTTCTTAATTGTTCATTGAAAAATGTGTGACAACTACTATTAAACTTTCTCATTTCACTATTTTCATCACTTAATACAATAGAAAGATACTCTTTGTAACCGTTAAAATGTTTTAGATTTTCTATACTGTCATCAATTACAAATTTAAAAAAATGAAATACTTTTTCTTTAGTAGTTTTTGCGTCTTTGATAGTCTCTAAAAATTCATTATGATATTGTTCAATATGAATATTTATAATTTCAAAAACAATATCATCTTTATTTTCGAAATATTCATAAATAGTACCTTTTCCAATACCAGCAGTAATTGCAACTTGTGCAACTGTGAGTTTTCTTATACCTATTTCATGGATTAAGTTACTACAAGATAGAGCTATTTCTCTTCTTTTTTGTTCTTTATCTACAATTTTTGGCAAGATTTTCCTTTGATTAAATATTTTTGACTGACCGTCGGTCAAGAATAAGATATTATAAGAATTTGACTTAAAACTATTTTAAAATGACCAATGGTCACTTTAAAATAATAATATTTTCATGAAGAACAACTAAGTTTTATATTTGCATATTTCATTGGAGTCGGCTTGGCATATTCTTCAAATTTTGGATGTTCATCAAATGGATTTTGTGCTATTTCTAAAAGTTCATTTACCAAAGTATAATCGCCTTCATCTGCTTTTTGGATAGCATCTTGAAGCATATAGTTTTTTAATATATATTTTGGATTTACTTTTTTCATAATTTCAAGTCTACTTTCAAATCCATCACTTTGTTCTTCACACACTTTTTTATAAGATTCAAACCATTGTTTTAATGGCTCTTGAAACACTGCAATATCAAGAATAGAAGATAAATCATCAAAAGATTTTAGATTTGTTAATCTGTAAAAAAATACATTATAATCCATTTTTGAAGATTCTAAACTACCTAATAATTCAAGTATTAAGTTAAAATTTGAATCTCCACTTTTACTAGCATCAAGTCCTAATCTTTTGTTTATAAGTTCTAAATAGATTTTTTGATGTTGTGTTAAAAATGTTTTCATATACTCTTTTAGCTTGTTTTCATCACATATCTGATTTAAAGCATTTGCTAAAACTAAAAGATTCCATCTAGCAACAAAAGGCTGATTATTGTATGAGTATCTTCCTTCTACATCTGTATGATTACAAATAGAGTTTTTCTCAAAATAATCCATAAATGCATAAGGCCCATAATCAATAGTAAGACCTGCAATTGAGAAATTATCAGTATTCATAACACCGTGTTGAAAACCATAAACTTGCCAAAGAGCAAGTAAATTTGCTGTTTTATCAACTAAACTATAAAACATCTTTTCATATCTATTTTCAACACCTATTAATTCAGGATAGTTCTCTTTTATCACATATTCACAAAGTTGAGTCAGATTTTCTTTTGCATTTTTTGTTCTAGCAAAAAACTCAAAAGTCCCTACTCTAATCCATGATGGCGACATTCGAAGAACTACTGCACATGATTCTTCATTCCATTCTCTATGAGCAAATGTATCTGAATCAATAATAGCCAAAGCCCTTGTGGTTGGAATTCCTAAAAAATGCATCGCTTCACTCATAAGGTACTCTCTAATACTAGAACGTAAAACTGCTTTTCCATCCCCACTTCTTGAATATTTTGTAAGTCCTGAACCTTTTGTTTGAAGATGCCAACCATTTATGCTTCCAAGATTTATAGCCCTTCCATCTCCTAATTGTGGTACAAAATAGCCAAACTGATGACCTGCATAAACCATACTGTATGGAACACTTCCATTTAATACTTTTTCTCCATTCATAAACTCTAAGAACTCTTCTGTTTCACAACTTTGGTAATCTAAACCTATCAAGTCACAGGCTTTTTTGTTGAAAGATACTAATTTTGGATTTTTTAGTGGTGTAGCTTTTAGTTTTTGGTATAAGTTTTCATCAAACAAGAAGTAATCAACCTCAAGTTTTAATTCATCTAATTTCATAGTTTATTCTCTTTTTTTAATAATATATTCAAATCTAATTGAACTATATCAAAAGAAAATATAAAATAGGATAAATTTTATCCTATTTAAACATCTTTACAAAATCTTCCTTTTTT
>RRZT010607191.1_pt1 | contig 22939 bp, 20 predicted proteins | sample 2165551 | NCBI WGS metagenome assembly RRZT01 (sample SAMN10456910, study PRJNA506462) | wastewater metagenome | biome: wastewater; feature: sludge; material: wastewater sludge; isolation source: wastewater sludge with Escherichia coli K12::gfp cells carrying plasmid... | place: USA: Moscow, Idaho... | reverse complement strand
CATTAGATGGTTATATGAATCTTGGTATGCGACTTGGTTTGCCTCCGTTTGGGATTATTGGAATTCCGATCAAAATTACTGGTCCAGCAGATACGTTTGAGGTTGAAGTGGGAAAATATCACAAAGAAGATTTAAACGAAACGGATGATGAATTTGGTGAATATCAAAAATCGTTAGAAGAAGAAAAAGCGAAGCAAGAAGCTGCTCAAGTCAAATAATAAAAGAAAGGGTTAGGTTTTGAAAATTTATCTTTAATCCGTTGTGTATTTTTAATTAAAATTTGTCAATTCGAGTGATTTTTAGAAATGAAATGAATAAAAATAGTATCGAGAATTAAGATGAATTTTATCTTCTAAAACCTTATTCTCGATACAAAATTCTTGCAGAATTTCACTCGAATTGACGGTTTAATTGCTAAAATTATCAAAATGCACAACGGGTCAACCTTTATTTTTGACAGCGTTTTGTTTATAATACATTGTCCTTGTCATCCAGAGTTTGTCGAAGGATAGCTTTATACAACATTAGAACTTAAATATATTATATAAAATCTTAATGAATGAAAATTAAACTATCTAAAACACAATCATATTTTTTAGGAATATTAGCAGTAGTTATTGTATGTGCTTTTATATATAGAGAAAAACAGAAATCATTTACAAATATTTTAAAAAAATCTAGATATACTATAGGTAATATTTCTAAAATAAATTATTATAAAGGAGATGATTACTATCATTATGAATATTATTACAATAATATCCTATTAGTTGCAGGAATAAGCGAGTCATCCTCAAATAACCTTTTTGTAGGCAAACGATATTTTGTAGTATTTGAAGAAGGTAATCCTGAGAATTCAATGCTGATTCCTTTCCTATTTGTGCCAGATAGTATAACAAAAGCACCAGCAGAAGGTTGGCAAGAACCGCCAATTCCTATAGATAAAAATGAAATAAAAAAGTTTTTGGATAGTTACTAAAAAGTGAGGATTATTATCCCAAAAGTTATTCATTCAATACACATAATACTACTTTAAATACTCTTCGATAAGCGCATCATCTTTTCGTAAAGAATTAGAAAAAGATTTGAGGGCGTATCTAAATCTCATTGTTGCAATGAAAGACGTTTCGGAATGGACGATTTTATATTTTGAATTGAATGAAATTGTAAAATCAGCAAGAAATAGCAGCTTATTTACTAATAAAAATGAAGAAGGTTAATGAATAAAATTGTACTTTTAAGATTCAAAATCAACCAAATCTGAAACTTACAACTGCTATAAAAAATACCTCGTGGTGGAAAATACTACTTTTCCTTGTTTGGCTTTATTTCTTCGAATTAATGCTGCAAATCACGTTGCGTTATATTCCGATTTCGTCGGATGTTTCATTTTTAGCCATCAAACAAGATGAGGTGACAACAATTCCAAGTTATTTAACCATTTTTTACATTCACGTTTATTCAGCAATATTTACATTGTTTTTTGGAATTGTTCAATTCATTAAAATTACCAATCAACAAATCAGAAAAATACATCGACTTTTCGGTAAATTTTATTTTTATATCACTGTTTTATTGGCTGCGCCGAGCGGAATTTACATTGGTTTTTATGCAAATGGAGAATTAATAGCGCAATCAGCTTTTGTGATTCTCGGTATTCTTTGGTGGATTTTTACGGTAATTGCAGTTGTTAAAATCAAACAGAAAAACATTCAATCTCACCGAAATTTTATGCTTCGTAGTTATGCGTTGGCTCTTTCTGCGCTTACGTTACGCGCTTGGAAAGTGATTTTGGTTTATCTTTTTCATCCCGCACCGATGGATGTTTATCAAATAATTGCGTGGTTGGGATTTGTGCCCAATTTATTGCTTGTAGAATATTATATTTATAAAACTAAACAATCTAAAATATGAAAAAATTAGCACTACTTATTTGCACTACACTTGTTGTTGTTAGTTGTAAAGATGACAAAAAAAATGCCGTTAAGAATAATGATTCTAATGACACGATTTCATCGATTCATATCGAGCCAACGCAGGAAGATGTTGGGCTTTGGTCTGGAATTTTTGAAGCAGATTCTGTTGATTATGATAAAGGTGATAATTGGTCGCTTCGAAACAGAATTAGTATTGTTATTCAGAAAATAAATAATGATAATACGGTTGAAGGTTATAGTGTTTCAGCGGGAAACATCAGACCATTTAAAGGTGATTTGGTGAAAGAAGGAAATTCACGTTATGTGATGGCGAATGAACCTGGCGATCAAAAATATGATGGGACTTTTAAGTTTAATATTTCTGAAAAAGATGATTCAATTTATGGAACTTGGATTTCGAAACGTACTGATTTACCTGTACTTTCTCGAAAATTTAGTTTGAAAAAAAGAACGTTTAACTATGATCCTAAAAATATTTTAATTCAGCCAAAATATGGTGTAGATGAAGAGTATGCGGATGAATATGATAATGTAGATTGGGTGAATTCTAAAAAGAAAAAATACGACGAATCAGATGGGGAAGAGTATTTTGTAGATGTGCAACGTGCTGCTTCGGATGAAATTTATAAGATAAATGGATCAACGCAAAAGTTGACGGAAAAACAATTGAAAAATCTACATAAGTTAGATTTAGAGATTATTCGCAATACAATTTATGCGCGTCATGGCTATTCGTTTGCGAATCGTGGCGCACGACAATTTTTTGATTATGTAGATTGGTATGTGCCGTTGTATACAAATGTTGAGGATAAATTGTCGCCAATCGAGAAAGATAATATTGCGTTATTGAAGCGTTTTGAGAAATATGCAACCGATAATTACCAACAATATGGACGTTAAAATTTAGAATTTTGATTAAGATAGAATGAGTTAAAACTCAATCCGAAAATAAGATAGTAGGATTATCATTTTGCTTTATAGGTTAAATTTAAGAATACAATTGTTTTTATTCGATAAAACCTCTGGTCTGAAAGAACTTTGCAGAGCAAATCAAGATAATTTTGTTTGTTGTGTTTATTAATTTTGGCTCGTTAGCTTAGTTGGTAGAGCACGAAACTCTTAATTTCGGGGTCCTGAGTTCGAGCCTCAGACGAGTCACGAAAAATCTGTTACACAAAAGTGTAGCAGATTTTTTTTGTTTTTTGTAATTATGATGAAGAATTATAAGTGAAATCATTAAAATCTTTCAATGAAAAAACTAGTTTTTCATTAATCAATCTGCAAATAAATCAACGTTTTAGTAAAAAGTATTCAGTAATATTAAATTTTTCTAAATTAATTATTGCTAAAATTAAATAAAATCAAAAGTATAGTAATAAAAAATAAATTTGTCGTAAATTTGCACCCATAATTTTCAAGGATGCAAAACATTAGAAATATTGCGATTATCGCACACGTTGACCACGGTAAAACTACATTGGTTGACAAAATTCTTCACAGCGGAAACGTTTTTAGAGAAAACCAAGAGTCTGGTGAATTAATCATGGATAACAATGATATCGAGCGTGAGAGAGGGATTACGATCTTTTCTAAAAATGCTTCGGTAGATTACAAAGGTGTGAAAATCAATGTGATTGACACTCCTGGCCACGCGGATTTCGGTGGAGAAGTTGAGCGTGTATTGAAAATGGCTGATGGGGTTATCTTATTAGTTGATGCTTTCGAAGGACCAATGCCTCAAACGCGTTTCGTTTTGAGTAAAGCATTAGAATTAGGATTGAAACCATTAGTTGTAATTAACAAAGTTGATAAAGAAAACTGTCGTCCTGATGAGGTATATGACAAAGTTTTCGAATTATTCTTCAACTTAGATGCAACAGAAGAGCAATTGGAATTCCCTGCATTTTATGGTTCATCTAAACAAGGATGGTTCAATACAGAAAATGTACGTGTAGACGATATTTCTCCATTAATGGATGGTATTCTTGAACATGTTCCTGCTCCAGAAGCTTATGAAGGTTCTTTACAAATGCAAATTACATCTTTAGATTATTCTAAATTCTTAGGACGTATTGCAGTTGGTAAAGTAAGTCGTGGTGTTATTAAAGAAGGAGATTGGGTTGCTTTAACAAAACCTGATGGAACATTCAAAAAACATAAAATCAAAGAATTATATACATTTGCTGGTTTAGGTAAAGTAAAAGCTACTGAGGTAAAAGCGGGTGATATTTGTGCTGTTGTTGGTATCGATGGTTTCCAAATTGGAGATACAATTGCAGATCCAGAGAATCCAGAAGCATTACCAGTTATGCACATCGACGAGCCTACAATGAATATGTCTTTCGGAATTAACAACTCTCCATTCTTTGGTAAAGACGGTAAATTTGTTACTTCTCGTCACTTAGTAGAGCGTTTAGAAGATGAGTTAGAGCGTATCTTAGCTTTACGTGTAGAGCCAACAGAAGATTCTAATACACAATTAGTTTACGGACGTGGTATCATGCACTTATCTGTATTAATCGAAACGATGCGTCGCGAAGGTTATGAGTTGACAGTTGGTCAGCCTCAAGTAATCTTCAAAGAAATTGATGGTGTAAAATGTGAGCCTTACGAAACATTAGTAATTGATGTTCCAGATGATTATTCTTCTAAAGCAATCGACTTAGTAACTCAACGTAAAGGTGATTTATTAGTAATGGAAGCAAAAGAAGGAATGCAACACTTAGAGTTCGAAATTCCATCTCGTGGATTAATCGGATTACGTTCTCAAATGTTAACTTCTACTGCTGGTGAAGCTGTAATGGCACACACTTTCTTAGAATATAAACCATTCAAAGGAGCAATCGCTGGTCGTTCTGCAGGTGTAATTATTTCGAAAGATCAAGGTACATCAACTCCTTATTCTATTGATAAATTACAAGATCGTGGAAAATTCTTTATCGAGCCAGGTGAAGAAGTTTACGAAGGAATGATTATCGGAGAGCATTCTCGTAACAATGACTTAGTAGTAAACGTAGTTGAGGCTAAGAAATTAAATAATATTCGTGCAGCTGGTAAAGATGATTCATCTTCTATCGCTCCAAAAACAGAAATGACTTTGGAAGAATGCATGGAATATATCCAAGCTGATGAATGTATCGAGGTAACTCCAAACTTCATCCGTTTACGTAAAATTCACTTAAAAGAAGTAGATCGTAAACGTTTCGAAAAATCAATGAGCTAATCATTTGAAATTATATATAACAAAAAACCAGAAGTTAATCTTCTGGTTTTTTTATGGGTCAATATTTATTAAATCAAAAAATCACTATAATTAGTGATTTTTTGATTTAATAGACTGAATTACATTTGCTTATTAATCAGTCTTTAATCTATTTACCCATGAAAAAAATCTATCTTTTAGCAAGTGTGATAACTTTGCTATTATCTACAGCTTCATTGGCTCAAGTTGGAATCAGTTCTGCAACTTCATTCACGCCAGATACGAATTCAATTTTAGATGCAAGTTCTACAACAAAAGGAATTTTATTACCAAGAGTAGCTTTAACATCTACAACGACATTGGCACCAATTACAGGAACGTCTACAGCTCCAGAATCATTGTTTGTATATAATACATCGACAACAGGAACTTCTCCAAATAATGTAACACCAGGCTTTTATTTTTGGACTGGAACAAAATGGAATAGAGTTTTGAATACAGATAATGAAGCTAAGCCTATGGTTTTTTATGCTCCAAGTATTGCATTGGATACAACTCCTGGAGCACATACTGTGGATTTATATTTGGAATACAAAAATCAATTTGGAACACCAAAATATTCTTCAAATGTAGATACGCCTTTAACTGCCTACACAGTTGGTCAATTAGCTTATTTTATCACTTATATAGATGAAACAGTATTTACTTCTCCAAATTTATCTACTGACGGCAAATTAACTTACACTGTTCCGGCTAAGCCAACAATCACAGAAAAGACATTTATTAATGTAGTTTTTAAGGTTAGAAATTAATAAATAGGATATGAAAAAAATCTATTTATTTTTTGTTTTTGTACTAAGTATATTTAGTACGAAAGCATTCGCAGCTGATTTTTATTGGACAGGTAAAGGCTCAAATAGTAATTATAATTCTTTACAAAACTGGGCTTTAGGAAGTGTAAATGGAGGGACACCTACAGTAGCTCCGGGCGCTAGTGATAATGTTTTTTTTACAGATGGAGCAACAAAGTTTAATGTTGATTTTAGTCAATCAAATATTGTTTTTAATAATTTTACATCTAATTCTACTACAAATGATTTTGCATTTAGATTAACAGCTCCTGGTGGATCAGCAAAAACGTTAACTGTTAATGGAGTAATGAATTTATCATCTCGAGCTAGTTTTTCTAGTAGTTCTTCAGGTGATATTAGTTATGTTGGATCTTTAATTCTTAAGAATAATCCAATATTGAATAATAATGAACTTGCTGTTTATTTAGTTTTCAATTCAGGAACTAACATTGTTATTGCAAATAACTTTAATGCAATGTCTATTATTGTAGATAATGGAACAACGTTAGACTTATCGAATCGGTCAATTATCTTAAAGAAATACGCTAACAATAATGAAGATTCTGCAGGAATGTTAAAAGTATTGAACAGTAACAGTGGAATTAAATTAGCAGGAACTACTTTAAATATAGAATCTTTATGGTTTGTGGATTTTAGTACAGCAAAATCAGATTTAACCAACTCAACTATATATATTCATGGAGGAGGATATGACCCTACAGGTAGTATGAATCATAATACATCTATATCTACATATTATTATGGATTAACTATAGAAAAAACAGATTTAACTTTACCAAAAGTAATCATCGATAATGCTAATAATTATTCAACGAGAGTTTCTAGTATTATTAACAATAATAAATTAACCATTACAGATTTAACGATAAAAAATACGAGTACATATTTTGATACGGCTAATTTATTAGTGACTAATTTAACAATTGACAAAGGATATGAGTATCGATTTTATGGAACTTCTACACAGACAACACCAAGTATAAATCCTAATGTAAAGGTGACAAATCTTAATTTTAATCCTTTATCTTCAGGAACTACAAAGTTTAAATCATATTTATCAAAAGATAATACTTTAGCTCATTTAGATATACCTACAACTTCAATGCCTGCGTACAGTAATATGATTGCAAATGGTATTTATTCTAAGAATGTAGTCACATTTACTAATTCAGTTTTAGAAAATTTGAATAAAAATATAAATGTGACTAGTGGAGTTGCTGTAGATTATTATTGGGGAGGAAAAGGTGATGGAAAAACATGGACAAATTTAGCTAACTGGAGTTCTAGTGGATCAGTACAATCACCTGTTGCTACTTTACCATCTTCAAATGATAATGTATATTTTAATGCAAATTCTACTATTTCAGGAAGAATAGATATTGATCGAGTAATTGATATTCATAACTTCACTGTTTTACCAGATTTTATAGGGAAAACATTTGAAATTTTTAGTTTAGCAAGTGATGCATTTACAATACGAGGTTCTTTACAATTACAAGTAGGAGCTACACTAAGTATTAGAAACTTGTATTTTGTTCCTAAGTCGACTAATATTAATTCTCCTGAAACAATTACATTAAATAATGGAATATTAAAAGGCTCTACTTCAAATAGAGATAGATTAGTTGTAACTGGTGGAGGAGCATTAAGTTTAAAAGGTGCAGATTTTTCTTATTATAATTTTGCAGATGCAAATAGAAATACATTTGTCTTAGAGAATGGATCATTAATATTTGATGCAGCAACAGTAAATTTTAATGATTTCAATGGAACAATAGCAAAAGGTTCTTCTTTTAAAACGAATTTGTATTTAAATAATAGTATTGTCAATACAAAATATTGGACGTATAATAATGTAAATACCACTAACCCTGCTGGACAGTTTACGTTAAATGCTGGTTCTAGTACGTTTAATATATATCAAAGTTTTAATGCTGCTGGTGATACTAATGATTATACGATCGATAATAAGTTGAAGTATAATAAAATTATATTAAAAAACTCGAATAGTACTATAGGTCAAACAATATCAGGTGTCTTTGATGCTAGTTATATAGAATTAGAGCCAAATGCGACTTTTAGAACTGAAGGTGCAGGTATTTTTTCGACAGCCGCAAACCAAGTTAATATTAATGAATTGAAAGTATACGCAGGTAATTTAATTGCTTTTGATAGTGGATATCGAATAAATATTATTGATAAATATCAGACGATTAATACAGGAACATGTCAATTGGTTACAATCTTAGATGGACAAACATATAATGTTAATTTTAAGGTCGCATCAACTGTAACAGATGAAACAAATACGCCAAATGTTTTAACTTTAAAAGGTTATGATGTGCGAAAAATTGATTTTACGAAGAATGCTGGTTATAGCATTAATATATCAGGAAGTGTAACAAATTCGACAGGTTATACATCTATTAATCCTGCGACTCCTACAAATTTATATTGGATAGGAAGTACTTCTTCAACAAATGAGTGGCATAACTCAATCAATTGGACTACAAATGCAAATGGTACAGCAAATACGTCTTCATGTTCTCCAACAAAATTTGATAATGCTCATTTCAAATCATATTCAAACGCGAAAGGAAATGAAGTAGCGATTAACAATGATATTTATATCAATAATATCATTTTTGAAAATGATTCGCCTGCCGGAATGTCTCTGAAAGGAATTGGATCTAAAGATATTTATTTATCAGGTTCAATGTATTTAAACAATAATATAATTACAGGATTTAATCGTATTCTTACTTCTGGTAAACAAACCGATGCTACTTATGATGGTACAGCAAGACATAAAATACAGTTAAGAGGGACAGATCTTAAAATGCGTATCAACTTTCAGGACGAATCTTATTATAAATTAGTTGATGATTATAAAAGTACAAGTAATAATTTATATTTTATAGGAACTTCAGATATTGATGCTTCAAATATTACAATGAATTTAGCAAATATTACTGCTGCAACTGCAGCACTAATTGCTTCAGGTAAATTAAATATCAATAATTCGAAAGTTAATTTAACGAATAGTTTTGATAGTCAATCTCCAAGTTTTTTAGTTACTGCAGATAATGCTATAATTAAGTTGTGTTCAAATTCATCTTCAAGTTTTAACTATTTTAATCCAATAAATAGCACAACAGCTTTTAATACTGCTATGTTAGAATTTATTGATGCTAGAGCATCTACAAATACAATTCTAGGACCTACAACTGCAGCATTAGTCTTTAAAAGTATTACAACAAGAGGTGTAACATTTAATGCAAATTCAAATATCACAACAGAGGTTTTAAACTCTTTAAGTAACAAAATTTCTATTGCCGCAGGAAAAGAACTAAAAGTTACTCAACAAGCTAATTTAAGTGGAACAGCTTGTGATGTGACACGTTCTATTGTATCTTCTGTAGCTGGAACTAGAGCTAAATTTACGATAACAAGTGGTCCTACTAATTTTGATTATTTGACTGTTAAAGATATTGATGCAAATTCTAGTTATCAAATTTTAGTTTTTGGAACTTATAGTACAAATGGAGGAAATAATACAAGTTACGTAACTTTTCTTGATAAAACTCAAGATGACTCGACTTATGGTTTTGGAGCTGTATCAGCATGTAGAGATTTAACGACTTCTTCGTTCTTGTCAGCAGACGGATTTTATCCAAACGCATTTACAACATATAAGTGGTATAAGTTAACAGGTAACAATGCAGACCCATCAATACCTATTGCCACTACTCGAAATATTGATTTGTCATTATATGGTTATGGAACATATAAATTAGAAATTAATTATGATCCAACTACAGCAGGTTCTTGTGTGATTACAGATCAAATTATTATCAACCCAACACCAACTAAACCAACAGAATTATCTGATGATAAATTCTGTAAAAATAAAGTTGTTACATTGGGAGATATTCAATTACCAGGATCTACTTTAGTATGGTATAATTCAGATTCAGCAACTACACCATTGCCTTTAACAACTATTGTTTCAAGCGGTACAACATATTATGTTGCTCGTAAATATGATAGTGGGAGCGGAATGGCTTGCGAATCTACAGATCGATTTGCTTTAGAAGTAAAATTGGATGCTTGTGGAGGAGTGTATTTGAACCCAGTTTTAAGAATGAGAGGTTTATAATAACAAATTCTATTAATAATAAAAAGGAACATCAATTTGATGTTCCTTTTTTATTGATTATATTTTTTAAAGTTTCAATTGCTAAATTTAATTCATTTTTAGAAGCGTTATATTCTACTATTTCACCTTTAATTTTGAATCTCGAAACATTAAAACCTTCTTCAATATCATTGTACCAAATCAAATAATTTTCGCATAAAGCAACGACCCAAAAATTATCCTCAATAACATCATTACATTTCCATATTTCAGGAGAGATTTTAATTTCATTCCAAAATAATAAAGTTTCGTCTTCCATATTTTGTTCCGAAAAATAAATTTCGAGCTCCAAATCCTTTTTTGGGAAATTTATCCAATTATCCATTAATAAGTACTTTTTAATAAAATCCAATCTTCAAATTTTTGGATTTGAGTTGAATTTGGTTCAGTCCATTCGATAATATACCAATAACTATCAGAAGGAAGTGTTTGCCCATTCAGTTTTCCATCCCATGTATAATTATTAGCTTCAGAACCCGTAAATAATAATTTTCCTTTTCGATTATAAATGACAAATTTCGGATTGATTTTACTTTTTAATTGAGAATAATCCAACACATCATTTTTACCATCACCATTTGGAGAAATAAAATTGATTAGTTTAATCAGCGAAAATTCTTTCGAAATAGGTGTACAATTATCTGCCGATTTTACATAAACTGTATGAATTCCTAAAGTTACATTTGTGAAAATATTTGAAGATTGAAAAGCACCATTATCCAACGAATAAAAATATGGCGGTGTAGATCCAGTAACTTTTATAGTCACCTTAGAACCTTGAATTTCGATGGATTGAATAATTGGATCTTCGGCTTCAATAACTTTTACTTCTTGGGTATAAAAACAACCATTTAATCCTAATTTTACATAATAAGTTCCAACAGAAACATTTGTAATAGATTGATTTTTATTACCATTATGCAACCATTCGTAAGTGTCAAATCCTGTACTTGCATCCAAAGTAGTCGTTGTTCCTTTGCAAATTGTAACATCTTTTAAGGTTGATGATTTTCCAGATTGTTTGAAAATAAAATGAATTGGAGCAACATTTTCGCATAAACCATTTTGTTTAAATCTTACCCAAAATGTTTGATCTGAATTTATTATTTGTGTCGCGCTGATTGCATTTCGACTATTTTTTGCATCAGCTTCGCTTAAATAATAAGTTGGAGATCCGTATATATTCGTAATCAAGTCATCAATATAATCGGATAAAATGATTTCTTCATCATTGCTTAAATCCTCATCACAAATTTCTATTGGAGGAATTATGTTTGCAACGCTCAGATTATTTAATGTAAAAGTAATTTTTTTAATAACAGGTTCACAAGTACCGATTTGAACACGAATCCAAACTTCTTTAGATGTTTGAATATCATTTAATTCGAAATTCGTTATTCCTGCAGAAATATTATCTTTAGCATCTTGTTCGGTATCAAAATATTTCACTTGATGAGCAGAATAATAATCTTCTACAATTCGATCAGTATATTCGTCTAAATTTATTTGTGTTTTTCCATCTAAATCATCATCACAAATAGAAAAACGATCTTGATAAATTTGCGGTTCTTCTTGTACAGAAACATTAATATGACCTTTCAAAGAACAACCAGTATTCAATGTGATTTCTACTTCGTAATAACCTGTTTCATTTACCACTAATGTTGCATTTGTTTCACCACTAATTTCCACACCATCTTTGTACCATTTATAAGCTGTAGCATTTGTAGTTGTCGCATCTATTGTTTCAGATTTTCCAGGACATAATACAACATCAGAACCTAAACTTTTTGATCCTACAAAACTTCCAGCTTTCAAGAAAACAGCAGAATCATAAAGGCCATAACTATCTCCATGGTCAGCAATTACCAATTTTATGTGGTATTTTACGCCTGCTACAATTTGTGCATTTGCTTTCAAAACTTTTGTTTGTCCATTGAAATTTGTTGGACTATTCCTAGAATTAAACCCTCCAAAATATTCTTGGAAACTTTTACATCTATCTGCTCCATTAATTGTTTTAGTTGTTACAGGAATAGTTGTATTTGGAATTAATGCAATGTTTTGATAAGGTTCAGAATTATCTGCTTTTTTGATTAAGAAGGCAAAAGCATCAGAATAATCACAATTATCAATTCGATATTCTTCTGAAAGAAACATGTACTCGAAACTAATTTGATCTGTTGTAAGGTTTGATACAAAATCAAATTCGAGAGATGTAGCATTTAAAATTTTGTCATGAGGTAAATTAGATTGTATCAAAATATCAATTAAGTCTTGATCTCCTCCCCAATTAATTCCATAAAAACTTTGTAAAGTAGCATTTGGACCTTCAGCAGCTTTTGCTTTTCCAGTAGATAAAATAATTCCTTCGGAAAGATCAAAATTACTAGTTCCTTTTGTAAAATAACCATAGCTTATTTCATCATAAGATCTATTGTATCCAGAAATATTAATATTAGAAATAGTAATACAACCTGTGTTTGTTCCAATAAATTTATCAATTAATTCTTCTTTCGATAAAGATGTATCTACCAGAATATATTGACCAAATAAAAAACTATTTAGTGTAAAAGTAAAAAAGAGTAGGAGAATTATTTTTGAATAAAAGTGTTTCATAAAAAATAATTTAGATAAAAAAACTGCTAAATAACTTTAAAATATAAAGTTTATTTAACAGTTTTAGGAATTTTATTTATCGAAAAATAGTCTTAGCCTATTTTTCCTAAATTTTCTGCAATAGTTTCAATGAAAGATGTTAATGGTTTTTTTGCCATCATTTCGATCATCATATTGAAATTTCCATCAAAATCTAACGTAACATCAGACGAATTCTCATCAACAGCATCAATAGAAATTGTCAAAGTATATTCAAAAGCAGGTGCAGGAGATTCGAAAACAATTTTCGATGGCTCAACTGTCTCTTTCAAACGCATTCCAACCTTTGGTAAAGCACCAACACCAACCGTAAATCCTTTTCCAGATTCGTGAATTTCAAACGATTTTGTATCCTCTGGCATCAATTGCTCATAATTCTTCATATCCAACAAAAAAGTGTATGCTTCTTGTTGATTTTTTTCAAAACGGACTTTATTTGTATTTACCTTCATATCCTTGTGAGTTTTTTATAAATTTGTAACAAATCGTTCAAATGTACAAAGTTTTTTTTAATGAAAGTTTGTTAACTTTCAGCAACCAATCTAATCCAGAAGCAAAAAATATTTTGTTTCAAAATGAAGCTCAATTTGATGAATCTTTTCATTTATTATCATCAAAAGCAGCAACTTTAGTCAATATTTTTAGTGAAGATATTGATGATGTTTGGACGAAATTCTTAAAATATTACAAACATATACAAGCTGCGGGCGGAATTGTTCGTAATCCGCAAGACGATTATTTGTTCATTTTTAGACTTGGAAAATGGGATTTGCCAAAAGGTAAAATGGAGAAAGGAGAATCGAGAGAACAATCTGCAATTCGCGAAATTGAAGAAGAATGTAGTTTGACAAATTTGGAGTTGAAACGATTTTTAATGCCAACTTTTCACATTTATTTTTTGAGAGAATATATTATCAAAGAAACATTTTGGTTCGAAGTTTTTTATGACGGTGTTGAATTGCCTTTGCCACAAACTGAAGAAGGAATTGAGTCGGTTGAATGGAAAAAAGAGAATGAAATTCCTGAGTTATTAGAAAATTCTTATCCAAATATTAAATTATTGATGGATAATTATTTAAATTTGAACTAAATAAAATTAATATGAAAAAATATATATTAACTTTTTGTGCCTTAACATCTTTTGCTTTGACAACTAATGCTCAAACGAAAAAAGATACCAAGGTTAAAACTGAAAAAGCTTCTAAATCTCAATCAAAAATTTTAGATAACGGAACGGCAAAAATAGACGATTTATATGCGTATCAAGTGTATGGAGAATCGTTTGATATCAAAAATACATTGACGAAAAACGAACTTGGAAAGTTATACGATAACATGAAAAGTGGTGATTCTTTGGAAAATGTTCAGTTTGTTTCGACGATAGAATCTGTTTGCAAAAAGAAAGGTTGTTGGATGAAAGTTGATCTTGGAAAAGGCGAAGAACAGTCGTTTGTGCGTTTCAAAGATTATGGTTTTTTTATGCCTTTAGATGGTGAAAAAGCGAATGTTGTCGTGCACGGAAAAGCTTTTGTTAGTGAAATTTCTGTTGAGAAATTGCGCCATTATGCAGAAGATGCAGGACAATCGAAAGAAGAAATTGCGAAAATTACAAAACCTCAGTTGCAATATAATTTTGAGGCTGACGGAGTTTATTTGAAAGAAAACTAAGATTTTTAAATCAATAATTAATCAAAACCTTTCTATTTTTGGAAAGGTTTTTTTATGAAATCAATTCTATAAAATATGACAAACTTATTTCAAGCCAATCCAAATCAGTATTTTTCTTTGATAGGAAAATCGGTGAATGACGAATTATTTCAATCATTTCAAACTGAATTTGAATCTGATATTTCAGAGCAAAATATTCCTCAAGGAAAAATTGTATTGTACAAAGAAAAAGGTATTTCGGTGAAAATTGTTGATGAAATGATTGTTTCGATTAAGTTTTATCTTTCTCCAAATCCAATTTGTAAGGTTTATGAAGGTCAAAATATTTTTGATTTGAATCGAAATATTGATGAAACTCAAGTTCGTAAAAGTAATGATTATCAAAGAATTATTAATAATGATCCAAATCGTTTAGCAAATGATTATAGTCGTTTAAATTGTTTATTTTCTTTTGATTCGATGACAGGAGAATTTTTAACAATTGAAATATTAAACGAATTATAAGATGTTTTTCTGCTGAAAATTTTAGATATTTATCATTTAATAATAAACCTTAAATGAAAAAATATTTATTTTTAATTTCTTTATCATTTTCTCTTTTTGCCACAGCTCAAACAAATTACAATAAATCATTTATAGAGAACGATTCGCAAGTTTCTTATACGTACAAAGCGGTTTTCGATTCGGGTTCCAAAGAAGCAATTATCAATCGAATTTCGTCTGAATTTAAAGCGCCAAAAGTAAACAAAAACGATTTGGTTTGGAATTATAACGGAAGTTATGAAATTGTTGTACGAGAAAATGATGTGAATATAAACTTCGGAAAAAGCAATGATAATCAGGCTTTGTATGAAAAAGTGAAAGCATTAGGAAAGGATTTATCGACAATTGTCAGTCAACCCGTTTTTAAACATCGCTTGATTACAGAGAAATTTTATGTTGTAAATGACAAAGCAAATACATTTTCGTATCGTGGAGTTTTTACGTTGAATAAACGAGCAAATATCAAGAAAAGTATCGAGAAGTATTTTGGAGAACCAACGTTAAAAGCAGATAATTTTGGTTGGAAAACGGAAGATTATGATATCACGTTGAAGAAAGATCAAGTAGAATTTTTTCTAATGAAAAATAATTCTGATGATTCATTTTATCAGCAATTTCTGAATTTAGAGAAAGAATTAACTGAAATTATTATCAATCCAGGACCAAAAAATACATTGATTACAACCAAGAATTACGCCTTGAACGACAATCCAATGTCGTATACATACAAAGCAGTTTTTCATCCGCAACAAAATGATATGGTAAAAGAGTTGATTGAAACGCAATTCGGAAAAGGAAATTTGAGTGGAGGAAATTTGGTTTGGAATCGAAATGGAAGTTATGAAATTATCTTGTCTGATTATCAGTTAAAAATAAATCTTGTAAAAAGTAGCGATACAGAAAGCGTTTATCAGCAAATAAAAGAATTAGGAACAACGATTACAAAAACATTGAATTATTAATTTAAGTATTTAATAAACGACTATTAATTTATTTTTTGTGATATTTAATCAATAAACCTAAATAAATTAATATGAAAAAATATTTAAGCTTGTTCTTATTGTTATCAACGTTTGCAGTTTTTGCACAATTGAGAGCTAATAATACGGAGTCTTATTACTCGATGAAAGGAACTTTTAATTCGGATAAAAAAGACATTATAAAGAAAACAATTGAGAAAGAATTTGGCGAAGGAGTTTTGGAGGACTCTGGTTATATCTGGACTGGACGAGGAAGTTTTGAAATTATTTTGAATGATAATTCGCTTAAAATGGAGATTCAAAAAAGTACCGATAATCAAGAAGTTGTGGATAAAATTAAAAATCTTGGAGACAAAATTCTTGCGACAAAAAATATAAATAATACGAATACGTAAAAAATGAGCTACAATTATTTTGTAGCTTTTTTTGTGTTAACGCTTCGTTAACCGTTCATTAACCTACGCAAATTAATCTTTTTCAGAATTTTATAAAAAATAAAAATATGAAAAAGATACTATTAATTGGAGCTATTTTGATAACAGCTTTTACTTGTCAAGCCCAGACTGCAACTGCGGTCACGAAAACAAAAACATCGGGGACAACAACTCATTCTACAGTTTCGATAAATGTGAGCGATAGCAACGAAGTTTATTCGTATTCGGCAATTTTTGATAAACCAAAATCTAAAGCTGCAATAAATGAAATAGAGAAATCTTTTGGAAAGCCAACGACTGAAGGAAAAAACTATGTTTGGAGAGAAGGAGAATCTTTAGAAATAAAGGCTCGTGAAGGAAAAATTTCGATAGAGTTTGAAAAAGGTTCTACAAAATTATATGAAAAAGTAAAAGAATTGGGTGAATCTATTTCTGTGGTTGTCGGAGAAAAATAATCATTCTAAAACATAAAAACGGAAGTCAAATTTGACTTCCGTTTTTTTATTATTTTAATTCTCTATACTTAAAATCTTTTCCAAAAAAGTAATTCCATATTAAACTAATAAGAATCAAATTTGCTATTCCACGAATTGTTATAAATATTCCGAAATTACCAAAACGTTTATATTTAATATGTGATAATTCTTCTTGATGATTAACAATATATTCGTATAAATAATAATCAAAAACTAACATCGAAAGGCTAAAAAGAGCTAAAATAACATAATGAAAGAGCATTATGTCTTTAATTCTTTTTAGATTTTTATACAATAATACAGCTCCAATAAAAGAAAAAAATACGCTTGAATGAAAAACAATTTCAGTTTTAGTATGAAGTTTCGGAACCTCATTATTTTCCTCGATATCTTCAACTAAATTAGGCTCGAAAGAATTCTTCTTTTCTTCGTTCTCGTGATAAATAGTTTTAGATGAAATTAAATTTCTAATTCGAGTTGTTTCGATTTCAGAAAACTGAACATTTCGTTCATTTTTTAAAATTTCGAAAGCCATTTCTATTGCTTCAGGAACAAATCTAGAATCATCTTTGATGTAAGAATTTAATTCATTTGTAGACAGTTTTTGAAGAACGCTTCTTTTAACTTGCATTAATTTAATTATAAATCAAATATTTTGCTCTTATCTTCTTGAAAGCTTCTAAATCTTTTTGCCAAGTTGCTTTTATTTCTTCTTCTGATAAACCTGCTTCTATTTGTTTACGCAATTCATCTGTTCCAGAAAGTTGATCAATCCACAATTTTTTACCATTCATCGTCCAAAAAGGCTGTTTTGCATTGTTTTTATATGCATTAATTAACCATTTCAAATTGATGGCAGATTGATACGGAGCATCTGATAAATCCTCTCCATAACAAACTTGATCTTTGAATTTTGGACTTGTTGCACCAGGTTTTGAAGTTGGCGTATATTGAAAAGACATATTTTTAAGAAATGGAGATCCGTAAACTTGAAACTGAATATCTGTTCCACGACCTTCGTTAACATTTGTTCCTTCAAATAAACATGTACTTGGATACAAATTAATCGCATGTGCATTTGGTAAATTTGGCGATGGTTTTACAGGTAAACTATACTTCGATTGATGTATGTAATTAGTTAATGGTATAATTTCTAAATCTGCTTTTACACCATTTGCTAACCAACCTTCTCCATTAATCATTAGCGCATATTCACCAATCGTCATTCCATAAACAATAGGCACATTGTGCATTCCAACAAAAGATTTGTATTCATTTTTCATCACAGGTCCGTCTACATAATGTCCGTTCGGATTTGGTCTGTCCAACACAATTACTTTTTTACCATTTTCAGCGGCAGCTTCCAAAACATAATGTAAAGTGGAAATATAGGTATAAAAACGAACGCCAACATCTTGCATATCGAAAACCAAAACATCTACATCTGCAATCTGATTTGCTTTCGGCTTTTTATTATCACCATAAAGTGAAATAATTGGCAAATTAGTTTTTGTGTCAACACCAGATTTTACTTTAGCACCAGCATCTGCATCTCCACGAAAACCGTGTTCGGGTGAATAAAGTTTTACAACATTTATCCCGTTGCCAATTAATAAATCAACAGTATGATTTGTGTTGTTATACTCATAATCAGAAGCATTTTTTCTAAGAATTTTTCTTACTATTCCAGTTTGATTAGAGACAAGACCAACTTTTTTACCTTTTAATTGCGGTAAATATTGCATAACATTTTCTGCACCTAAACCAATAGTTAGTCCATTATCATTATTCAAAAGTTCGGAATTATTTTTAGTTTGAGAATTTTGCTCAAAAGTTTGTGCAATCGTAAATAAAGGAATGCTTAGAAGTAATGCAATTGATGTATATTTGACAAAGTTTTTCATATCGTTTTGAATGATTTGAATTCAGGCGAAAAATAAGCCTAAAAATTAGTTTTAATCTTATAAAAATTATAAATATTGAGTTTTTCTTGGTGGTTTTCCAAAAAAATTGCGCTTGGTAAAAATACGAAAAATAACCTTTCGAGTATCATCATTCGAATAGGTCAAGTTGCAGTAGCATTGGGTTTGATTGTTTCTTTAATCACCATTTCTACTGGTGTTGGAGCGCGAATTGCAATTAAAGAAAAATTAGCCGATTTCAACGGACATATTACCATTCGTAATTACAACAGCAATACATCATTAAATTCAGATTCTATATCAATTAATCAGAGTTTTTATCCAACATTTAAGGAGATTCCGGAAGTGAAACATGTTCAGGCAATTGCAAACAAAAGTGGTGTAATTAGAACAAAAGAAAACTTTAGTGGAGTTGTTTTTAAGGGAGTTGGAACTGATTATGATACAGTTCGTTTTGAAAAGTTTTTGGTAAAAGGACATTTTCCAAAAGTGAATAAAGATTCGATTGTTGACGAAGTTTTATTGTCGCAAAAAATAGCAAACGAGTTAAAATTAGATGTTGATAGTTCGTTTGTGATGTATTTTATACAAGAGGATACAAAACCTATTTATCGTCGTTTTACTATTTCTGGTTTATATAAAACAGACATCAAAAATTTTGATGATGTTATTATGTTAGGTGATTTGAAGCACGTTCAGCGCCTTAATCATTGGGATTCTACAACGGTTGGTGGTTTTGAATTATTTGTTAACGATGTTGAAAATATTGATCCTGTTGCAAAACGTGTTAACGAGGCAATTCCTTATAATTTAACATCAGAATCTGCAACAGCTTCTTTTGCTCAGATTAATGATTGGATTACAATTTTTGATAAAAATATCATGATTATCGTATTTATTATGCTTTTTGTTGTGGTAATTAACATGGTAATGGTTTTATTGATCTTAATTTTAGAAAGAACTCATTCAATCGGAATTTTAAAAGCATTTGGAGCAACAAATTGGCGAATCCGAAAATTATTCATCAATTACGCTTTATTTATTATGTTACCTGGATTAATCGCAGGAAATGTAATTGGACTTGGATTATTATTCATTCAGAAATATTTCGGAATCATAAAACTTCCGCCAGAAAATTACTATTTATCAACAGCACCAGTTTATTTAGATTTTGGATCTATCGCATTATTAAACGTTGGCGCTTTATTAGTTTGTGCAATTGTCTTACTTTTGCCATCGTATATGATTTCTAAAATTACTCCTGCAAAAGCAATTAATTTTAGATAAAATTTAATCGTTTAAATTAAAAAACAGAAAAAATGAAATACGCAAATAATATATTAGAAACGATTGGTAATACACCTTTGGTTAAAATTAATCACATTACAAAAGATTTACCTTGTACAGTTTTAGCGAAAGTAGAATATTTTAACCCAGGTTCTTCTTGTAAAGATCGTATGGCGCTTAAAATGGTCGAAGATGCCGAAAAAGATGGTCGTTTGGTTCCTGGTGGTACAATTATCGAAGGAACTTCTGGTAACACAGGAATGGGATTGGCTTTGGCTGCGGTTATCAAAGGTTATAAACTGATTTGTGTAATTACGGATAAACAATCAAAGGAGAAAATGGATATTTTGCGCGCTGTTGGTGCAAAAGTTGTCGTTTGTCCTACAGATGTTGAACCAACAGATCCACGTTCTTATTATTCAGTTTCGAAACGTTTGGCAGAAGAAACGCCAAACGGGTGGTATGTTAATCAATATGATAATCCATCAAATGCACAAGCAAATTATGAGCAAACTGGACCAGAAATTTGGGAACAAACAGAAGGTAAAGTAACACATTTTATAGTTGGAGTAGGAACTGGAGGAACAATTTCTGGTGTTGGAAAATACTTGAAAGAGAAAAATCCGAATGTAAAAATTTGGGGAGTTGATACATACGGATCAGTTTTCAAAAAATATAAAGAAACAGGAATTTTCGACGAAAATGAAGTATATTCTTATGTAACAGAAGGTATTGGTGAAGATATTTTACCAGAAAACGTAGATTTTGATATTATTGATGGATTTACAAAAGTTACGGATAAAGATGCAGCAGTTTATACACGTCGTTTAGCGTTAGAAGAAGGATTGTTTGTAGGTATGTCTTCTGGTTCTGCAATCAAAGGATTATTACAAATGAAGGACGAATTTGGTCCAGATGATGTTGTGGTTGTTTTATTTCACGATTCAGGTTCTCGTTACGTTGGAAAAATCTTTAATGATGATTGGATGCGCGACAGAGGTTATTTAGAAGAAGAAATAAAAACTGCAGTAGATTTAATCAAAGAACATGTAGACAAACCATTGTTAACAGTTCGTACAGAGGAGTTAGCTTCTCATGCAATTGATCGTATGCGTCGTTTCAAAATTTCTCAAATTCCAGTAATGGACATCAACGGATTTGTAGGATCTTTGGATGAATCTGATTTGTTTCAGGCGTTTATGGAAGATCGTAATGTAGCTGATAAACCAGTTCACGAAATCATGGGAAAACCTTTTCCTATCGTAAAAGCGAATTCGTCAATTGAAGAAGTTTCGAAATTGATTACAAAAGATAATCAAGCGGTTTTAATCGAATTAGAGAACGGTAAATATCATATCATTACAAAATATGATATTATCAATGCAATTAAATAACAAATTTTCTATCTTTGAAGTGATATGGGAATTGTATTAAAAGGACAAAATTTAGTAAAAGACTATGGTAAAAAACACGTTGTAAAAAATGTGTCTTTTCAGGTAGAACAAGGAGAAATTATTGGATTGTTAGGACCAAATGGTGCTGGTAAAACAACTTCTTTTTACATGATAGTTGGTTTAGTAAAAGCGACGCAAGGAAAAGTTTTCATGGATAAACATGATATTACTGGCGATGCAATGTATAAACGTGCTCAAAAAGGAATCGGTTATTTGGCGCAAGAAGCGTCTATTTTTCGTAAACTTTCTGTAGAAGATAACATAAAGTCTGTTTTACAATTCACAAAACATTCAAAAAAAGAACAACAAATGCGCACAGATGCTTTGATAGAAGAGTTTTCTTTGGAGCATGTACGTACCAATCGTGGAGATTTACTTTCGGGAGGTGAGCGTCGTCGTTGCGAAATTGCACGCTGTTTGGCAACAGAACCTAACTTTATTTTGTTAGATGAGCCTTTTGCAGGAGTAGATCCAATTGCGGTAGAAGATATTCAGAAGATTGTTCGTTCGCTTAAGGATAAAAACATCGGAATTTTAATTACCGATCACAACGTATCGCAAACACTTGCAATTACAGATAAAACCTATATTATGTTCGAAGGTAAAATCTTGAAAGAAGGTTCGCCAGAAGAACTTGCAAACGATGAAGACGTTCGTCGTGTTTATCTTGGTGAAAACTTTATGTATCAACAGATATAAATTACAATATAGTATATTACAAACCACTCAATTTTGAGTGGTTTTTTTGTTATGTAGATAGATAAAATTAAGATTTCCTTAAATCTGATATTGTTGCAAAATTGTAACCATCTTTTATGTATTTTTAGTCTTAGAAACCTAAAACTTAATTGATGCGTAAACTAACATTTTTTTTAGCTTGCCTTATTACCATTTTTATTCTGAATGTTGGATGTACACAGGAAGAAGACTCTATAAAAGAACCAAAAAAAGTGAATTCTCGTGGCGGAGTTGTCTTAACTTTTGATGATGATTATGTGGACGAATGGTTTAATGTGAATATTAAATTGATGCAATACAAATGGAAAGGAACTTTTTATGTCACTCATTTTGATAAATTATCGGATAGCCAAATACAGGAGTTGAAATACCTACAAAAAAACGGAAATGAAATTGCTGCGCATGGACTAAATCATGTCAGAACGGTAGATTATATCAAACAAAACGGAGAAGATAAATTTATTCATCAAGAAATTACTCCGATGTTAGATTTGATGAAACAAAACGGATTTAACGCAACAGATTTTTCTTATCCGTATGGAAATAGAAATGTAGAATCTGATCAATTAT
>RRZT011472417.1_pt1 | contig 22959 bp, 19 predicted proteins | sample 2165551 | NCBI WGS metagenome assembly RRZT01 (sample SAMN10456910, study PRJNA506462) | wastewater metagenome | biome: wastewater; feature: sludge; material: wastewater sludge; isolation source: wastewater sludge with Escherichia coli K12::gfp cells carrying plasmid... | place: USA: Moscow, Idaho... | reverse complement strand
TCGGTGCATGCTGCGCAAGCGAAGAAGTAGCTGCAGTATTTACATCAGGAACACATGGCTCTACATACGGTGGACATCCACTTGCATGTGCCGCATCTCTTGCTTCCATTTCTGAAATCCTCGACAAAGATTTAAGTGGAAATGCAAAAGTAATGGGTGAATACATGAAAGAAAAACTTGCAGAGCTTCCACATGTAAAAGAAGCAAGAGGAAAAGGACTTTTGGTAGGATGCGAATACGATATTCCGATCGCTCTTGAAGTAAAATGGGCATGCTTCAGAAGAAGACTTCTGATCACAGCGATCGGCGACAGCGTAAACCGTATGATCCCGCCACTGATCCTTGCAAAAGAACACGTAGATCAGGCAATCGAGATCATGAGAGATGCAATCAACGAAGCTGCTGCAAAATATGAGGCAGATCAGAAGACTGCATAGTATAGACATTCCTCCGACTTATTGATATAATTGTATAAAAAATAGAGTACCGGCACAGAAATCCCCAAGTTTCTGTGCCGGTTTTTGAGGTGAAAAATATGTTAGAAAGAATGCAGCTTTTTCCGCTGAATTTTTATAAAAAAGCGAAATTTAACGGAAGTATGGGAAAAATGAACTATCGCCTGGCGAAAGAAGAAAAAAAGACCGATGAGGAAAATTCAGAAACGATTCTTGTCGGAAGTATCTGGGAAGGACCGTTTATTTATGATAAGATTCCACAGGAAAAGATCACAAAGAGAGAATTCCCATTTGCAGAAGAAGGAATCTGTCAGGCAATGGACTGGTTCAATGAGGAAGGCGAAAAAATGAACCGGGAAGTGTAAAGAAAGGTTCTATTTTCCTGTCAGAAGGCTTATTTATATAATATCGATGGATGGAAAAAAGGAGTCTTATGATGCGCAAATTTCTGGCAGGTCTGCTTGGCATGGTTCTGTGCGTGCAGACCGTATATGGGATCCCGGTCCGGGCGGCAGATGTTTTCGAGCCGGGAGAAAGACCGAAAGCTATGCAGGATGTGATCCGGCAGGAGGATCCGGAGCAGACGAACAGAGACAATTCGGGCAATCTGACCGGTCTGGAACTATCTGCTGAGTCCGCAGTTATTATGGAAGCTTCCGGAGGTCAGGTTCTCTTAGAAAAAAATGCGGATGAGAAAAAGCCCCCGGCGAGTGTGACAAAGGTTATGACGCTGCTTCTGATCTTTGATGCACTGGCAGACGGAACGATCACGCCGGATACCGAAGTCACAACTTCTGAGTACGCTGCATCGATGGGCGGATCCCAGGTATTTCTGGAAGCTGGTGAGAAGCAGACTGTGGATACAATGATCAAGTGCATTGCTGTGGCAAGTGCCAATGATGCCTGCGTGGCGATGGCAGAAAAGATTGCCGGGAGTGAACCGGCTTTTGTGGAAAAGATGAATCAGAGATCGGCAGGACTTGGAATGACGAATACCCATTTTGTCAACTGCAATGGACTGGACACGGAAGGGCATCTGACGACAGCGAGAGATATTGCACTGATGTCACGGGAACTGATCACGAAGTATCCACAGATCGAGGATTACTCAACGATCTGGATGGAAAATATTACCCACACTACGGCAAAGGGCAGCAGTGAATTCGGACTGAGTAATACCAACAAACTGATCCGGCAGTATGAATACGCAACCGGACTGAAGACCGGATCCACAAGCGGTGCGAAGTTCTGCCTGTCTGCAACGGCAAGAAAAGACGGGGTCAATATGATTGCGGTTGTGATGGCAGAGCCGGATTCTAAGACACGGATAAAGGATGCCATTGCCATGTTAAACTATGGCTTTGGGAAATGCAGTATTTACCAGGATGAAAAGGCACTGGAAAAAATTGTGTATGCCGAAGTGAAACATGGAATGCAGGAGAAGGCAAAGGGAGAGACGCTGGAGGGCTTCCGGTATGTGGATACCAGTGGATCAGATCTGTCTGCCGTGGAAAAAGAGGTACAGATACAGAAACAGACTGCCCCGGTAAAGAAAGGCGACCAGATCGGAGAAGTCATTTACCGGCTGAATGAGAAAACCATCGGAAGCGTTCCGGTTTATGCGACAGAAGGTGTCGGGGAGTTGACATTTGGGGGCGCATTCCTTAAAATTCTGGAAGAAATGATGGTATAACGAAAGAGGGAAGAGATGAAGACAACAGGGATTATCGTATTGATACTGGTGATTTTTGCAGCAGCAGTTCTTGCAGAAGTATGGCGGGAGCTGCACTGCTTCAAGATTACAAGATACCGGATCAGAACCAGTAAAATAAAGGGAGATGCCGGAAAAGTACGGATTGCTTTCTTAAGTGATCTGCATAATCATGTCTATGGAAAAGAGAATGAGGAGCTGCTTTTGGCGATCAGGGAAGCAAAGCCGGATCTGATCCTGGCAGGCGGCGATATGCTGGTCGGGAAAGCCGGAAGAGACTGGACAGCGGCAGCGGATTTGATGAAAAACCTTCCACAGATCGCACCGGTCTGGTGCTGTAATGGCAATCATGAGCAGAGAATGCATGAGCAGCAGGAGATTTACGGCAAAGAATATGGATATTATGAGAATGAACTGAAAAAGGCAGGGATTCATGTCCTGGTGAATGGATCAGAAGAGATCCCGGTAAACGGGATGAAGCTGCGCTTATATGGGATGGAGCTTCCATTTGGATGCTATAAAAAAGGATGGAAGGTGTGTCCGCTTACGACTGGCGAGATGGAAGAACGGATTGGCAGTGCAGAGACGGACGCATACTGCATTTTAATGGCACATCATCCGCTTTACGCAGAAACCTACTGGAAGTGGGGAGCAGACCTGGTGCTGTCCGGACATTTACATGGCGGGATTGCCAGACTTCCACTGCTTGGCGGTGTGATCAGTCCGCAGTTCCGTCTGTTTCCACGCTACAGCGGGGACTGTTATGAAAAAGACGGGAAATATATTGTGGTCAGCAAAGGGCTCGGAACCCACACGATCAATTTCCGCTTCTGGAATCCGGCAGAGTTAGTCGTACTTGATATCATCCCGGCTTTCCTGTATAATAAATAAGGTTATCGACAATTTGACTGGAAAGGATATCTATGGGAAAAGGAATACCGGTAAAGCTGCAGGTTTTTGAGGGACCTCTGGATCTGCTCTTACATTTGATCGATAAAAATAAAATAGACATCTACGATATTCCGATCGTAGAGATCACCAACCAGTATATGGAATATATCCAGGCGATGGACAGAGCAGACCTGAATGTCATGAGTGAATTTCTGGTCATGGCGGCAACACTTCTGGACATCAAATGCAAGATGCTTCTTCCAAAGGAAGTCAATGAAGAGGGCGAGGAAGAAGATCCGCGTCAGGAACTGGTAGAGCAGCTTTTGCAGTACAAGATGTACAAATACATGTCTTATGAACTGCGTGACCGCCAGGTGGACGGAGAAAAGCTGTTCTATAAGGGAGCGACCATTCCGGATGAAGTAAAGGAATACGAAGAACCGGTAGATCTGGATACGCTTCTTGACGGGCTGACCCTGACGAAGCTGAATGATATTTTTCAGGATATCCTGAAAAGACAGGCAGATAAGACGGATCCGATCCGAAGTAAGTTCGGCAAGATCGAGAAAGAAGAGGTTACGCTTCCGGAGAAACTGGAATATGTTTATGAGTATGCAAAGGTACATCACAGATTCAGTTTCCGGGATCTCCTGAAAAAGCAGGCATCCAAGGTACAGATCATTGTCACCTTCCTGGCGGTGCTGGAGCTGATGAAGACAGGAGAGATACAGGTATATCAGGAACATACGTTTGATGATATCATCATTACATCGGACGAGGGACTGCGGCAAGGAGTATAGAAGAAAATGAGAACAAAACAGTTGGAGAGTATCATAGAGGCAATCCTGTTCACTATGGGAGATTCGGTCGAGGTGAGTAAGATCGCATCCGCGATCGAGCAGGATGTGCCGACGACGGAGAAACTTATCCATAATATGATGGACAAGTATCAGAAAGAGGAGCGTGGCATCCGGATCATCGAACTGGATCATGCATATCAGCTCTGTAGCAAACCGGAGATGTATGAGTATCTGATCCGGATCGCAAAGCAGCCGAAAAAGTATGTCCTGACAGATGTCATGCTGGAGACGCTTTCAATTATTGCTTACCGTCAGCCGATCACCAAGCTGGAGATTGAGAAGATTCGCGGAGTCAAATCGGATCATGCGGTAAACAAGCTGATCGAGTACAATCTGGTCTGCGAGCTTGGGCGCCTTGATGCACCGGGACGTCCGCTGCTTTTTGGAACAACCGAAGAATTTCTGCGCAGATTCAGTGTGCAGTCTTTAGATGATCTCCCGGGCATTGAACCGGAGAAGCTGGAGACATTCAAAGAAGAAGCGGAAGATGAGGCACAGATCCGGCTGAATATTTAAAATGGAATCCATAGTATAAACGCCCGTCCCTGTTCATAAAATGGAACAGAAAAGAGCAGGAGGGAGACCGGGGCGCATGAAAAAGAAAGAAAAGAAGAGGAATGGAATACCGGCACGGACCAGAAGAGGGATTCTGGCAGCGTGCATGGTATTCTTTTTTAGTTTGCAGATTTTTCAAGGAAAGATGCTATGGAGAGAATCCACAGGAGAAAGTCCGGGTAAGGTCTTATCTGGGAAAGTGCCTGCGGAAGAAAATGAACGGACACAGATAATGGAGACTACGCAGCAAAAGGAACCGGTCTCGGATGCGCAGACTGCACAGGAAAAAGAAACCCGTGAGCAGGAAAGGGAGCAGCTTCTTACCCGGCTCTATGCCCGTTCCGCTGCGCTGGTGGATGCGGACAGCGGCAGGGTTCTGCTCGGAAAAGAAGAGCATGTAATGCGCCCGATGGCAAGTACAACGAAGATCATGACCTGCATTCTTGCGCTGGAAAAGGGAAATCCGAAGGACCTGGTGACAGCCTCTGCAAATGCGGTCGCACAGCCGAAGGTTCATCTGGGAATGCACGAAGGGGAAGCGTTTTATCTGGGGGATCTTCTATATTCCCTGATGCTGGAATCCCATAATGATTCTGCAGTGGCGATCGCGGAACACCTTGCAGGATCCGTTCCGCAATTTGCCGGGTGGATGAATGAAAAGGCAGAAGAGATCGGATGCACTGAGGCACATTTTGTTACGCCAAACGGATTGGATGGAGAGGATGTGGGCGGTGTGCACAGCATTTCAGCTGCAGATCTGGCAAAAATCATGAGCTACTGTGTCCTGCGTTCTCCAAAAGCTGCAGAATTTCTTGCGGTCACGCAAATGCCGGCATACAGCTTTTCTGATGCTGAGGGAAAGGGGAATTTTAGCTGCAGCAACCACAATGCATTTCTTCAGATGATGGATGGCGCGATTTCCGGGAAAACAGGGTTTACCGGGGATGCCGGATATTGCTATGTAGGGGCTTTGCAGAGTGAGGATCGTACATTTGTAGTGGCACTGCTTGCCTGTGGCTGGCCAAACAACAAGAATTATAAATGGACAGATACCAGAAAACTGATGGAGTACGGAATGGCACATTATCGTTATGCTGAGGTGTGGAAAATACCGGAGCTTTCGAAAATACCCGTGGAAAACAGTGTTTCCCAAAATGGTTTGTTTGGAAAAGCAGCAGTGGAAGTGGAAATCAAAGGAAAAGAAAGTCCGGGTAAGATTCTGGTCGGAGATGATGATGTGGCAGAAGAAAAGACAGAAGTGCCGGAAAAACTGGATGCGCCGGTGAAAAGCGGAACACCGGTCGGACAGATCACGTATCTCTTAAACGGGGAGAAATGGGGGAGCTGCCAGGCTGTTGTAAAAGAAACAGTCAGACGGAGAACATTTACCTGGATAGCCATGAAAATGTGTGAAATGTTTTACCAATTTAATTTTTAAAACACGAGAAGAATAAAATAGATCAAGAAAATTGCTTAAATTCATCAATGGACTTTCGCGATAAGATATGTTAGCATTAGCTAGACAACAAAATAAGACAAGAAAGTTGACGGATATTTGTGAAAAGTCAGGAATTAGGCAAATTGTGTGATTTTTATGAAAAATTTCTTGTTTTTTCATATGAACAGAAGAAAAAGCAGATGCCGCCCTTTCCAATTAAATAAAAGGAGAGAAACAAAATGGAAAATTGTAAAAAATACGAGAGACAATATTTTATGCCTCCGAAATTTGAATATGATTGGGTGAAAAAAGATTATGTAGACGCACCGCCAATCTGGTGCAGCGTTGACCTGCGTGATGGAAACCAGGCACTGATCGAGCCGATGAGTCTGGATGAAAAGCTGGAATTCTTCCAGTTATTGGTCGATGTGGGATTCAAAGAGATCGAAGTCGGATTCCCGGCAGCATCTGAGACAGAGTACCAGTTCATGCGTACCCTGATCGAGAAAGACATGATCCCGGATGACGTGACTGTCCAGGTACTGACACAGGCAAGAGAGCACATCATCAAACGTACCTTCGAAGCTGTACAGGGAGCACCACATGCTGTGATCCACGTGTACAACTCAACTTCTGTTGCACAGAGAGAACAGGTTTTCAAAAAAGACAAAGAACAGGTAAAACAAATCGCCATCGACGGAGCAAAGCTGTTGAAACAGCTTGCTGATCAGACAGAAGGAAACTTTACTTTCGAGTACAGTCCGGAAAGCTTTTCAGGAACAGAGGTGGACTATGCAGTGGATGTCTGCAATGCAGTACTGGATGTATGGCAGCCGACAAAAGATAAAAAAGTAATCATCAACATTCCGACAACCGTAGAAAACGCAATGCCGCATGTATTTGCAGGACAGGTAGAATATGTAGATAAGAATCTGAAATACCGTGATGGCGTGGTACTCAGCCTTCACCCACACAACGACCGTGGATGCGGCGTGGCAACTGCTGAAATGGGTATTCTTGCAGGTGCAGACCGTATCGAAGGAACCTTATTTGGAAATGGAGAACGTACCGGTAACGTGGATATCGTGACACTGGCACTCAATATGTTCTCGCAGGGTGTAGATCCGGGACTGGATTTCACTGACATTCCAAAGATCCGTGAAATCTACGAACGCCTGACCAGAATGCATGTCTATGAAAGACAGCCGTATGCAGGAGATCTGGTATTTACCGCATTTTCCGGTTCCCATCAGGATGCCATCGCAAAAGGTATGGCATGGCGTGAAGCGGAAGAAAGAGATCACTGGACCGTACCGTATCTGCCAATCGATCCGAAGGACATCGGAAGAACTTACGATAAAGATGTTATCCGTATCAACAGCCAGTCAGGAAAAGGCGGTGTAAGCTACATTTTGAAACAGAACTTTGGCATCAGCGTTCCGAAAGAAATGCGTGAAGAAGTCGGCTACATGGTAAAAGATGTATCCGATAAAGCACACAAGGAGCTGACTCCGGACTGGGTATACCACATTTTTGAAGATCATTATGTAAATTACAAAGGAATCTTCTCTATCGATGAATGCCACTTCAAACAGGAAGATGGTATTATAGCAGATGCAACCATTTCCCATGCAAATGGAAAACGTGTGGTAACAGCAGGCGGTAACGGACGTCTTGACGCAGTCAGCAATGCGATCAAACAGTACTTTGGTATCAGCTATGAACTGAGCTTCTACGAAGAACATTCCCTGACACGTGGTTCTTCTTCCAAGGCATGTGCTTATGTAGGTGTCATCTGCAATGGAAAGACCTACTGGGGAGTCGGAATTGATGCCGATATCATCAAAGCTTCTATTGAGGCATTGACAGTTGCTGTCAATAAGATTGATGAACTGAAGAATGTGAATGAATGTAAAGATGAAAGAATGGTAGAGATCATGAACTATATCCAGGCAAATTATCTGGATGTATCTTTAGATGATCTGGCAGAAAAATTCTTCCTGTCCAAACCGTATCTTTCTAAATATATCAAAGAAAAATCCGGAATGACTTTCGGGGATATTGTCAAAAAAGTCAGAATGAAAAAGGCACGTGCCCTGTTAAAGAGCAGCAGCATGACCGTTGAAAATATTGCACTGACCGTTGGATATCAGAATGTAGAGCATTTCAACAGACTTTTCAAGAAGGCGTACAATATCACACCGGTACAGTTCCGCAACCAGAAATAAATAATACATAAAAATGACGAAAAAAGGGCGCAAAAAACGGAAAAAAGACGTTTTTGCGTTCTTTTTTGTCAATGTTTATGAATGTGAACAAAAATTCATATTTACAGACAAAAATATTGACAAAGTTAACAAAAAAAAGTAAGATACTTGTATGTTCAAAATAAAAAACAAAAGTTAAAAATTATGAAAAAAGGAGGAGTGAAGACATCTGAGGATGGGGAAATAATTAACGATTGTTTTTTGTTGGATGAATAGAATACAAAAGGTTATCTTGGAGGGAAAAATAATGAACGAACATGATGAGGCGTTAAGAAAACAAACCGCCTTTTTAGGACAGCCAAAGGGTGTGGGAACCCTGAGCTTTATGCAGCTTTGTAACTCTTTTGCAAACTATGCGATGAGTGCGGTACTGATTTACTACTTATACGCAAATGCACCGGAAGGACTTGGATTCAGCAAGGCAAATGCAGCACAGCTGATCTCTTTATATTCAACAGTTGTCGTACTGACAGGTATTGTCGGAAGCTTTGTCTGCGACCGTATCTTAGGATGCCGGAAGTCTTTATTTATAGCAAGATCACTTTCATTTATTGGATATGTATGCCTTGCATTACCACTTGGCGTTCCTGGCTATGGAATCGCTATGGGATGTCTGGCAATCGGACCGATGTTCGGTGGCAGATGTCTGGATGCTCTTCTTGGAAAATTCTATGATGAATCCGATGGAAGACGTGACAGCGCTTACACGATTTCTTACGTAATTTCCAACATTGGTGCAGCAGCTCCGGTACTTTCCGGTGCAATCGCAGCAGCACTCGGATACCATGTAGCATTCGCGGCATGTGCAGTCCTTGCATTCCTGGGTATCGTTGTATATGCAGTTACATACAAACCGTTCTTCGGTAATATCGGTATTGAACCGGATGATCCGCTTCCGGATGATAAGAAACGTTCTTTCATCACAAAGATGATCATTGTACTTGTTATCTGCGCAGTTGTTCTTGCAACGCTTTTTGCAACAGGAACATTAAGTATTTCTGTATTCTCAAATGTAATCAGTACTGTATCGATCATTATCCCGATCGTATACCTGGTAGTTATTTACAAAAGTAAAAAGACAGAGTCACATGAGAAGAAGAAAATCCTCTGCTTGGTTCCGCCGTTCATCTGTAACGCAGTTACCCTGCTGATCTGGACACAGACAATTTCAATCCTTGCAATCTTCTATGAAGAAAAGGTTAACCGTGTACTGTTCGGAATTGAAGTGCCTGCAGCATCTATGCAGACAATCCCAGCAGTATTTGCAGTTATCATCGGAAGTATTCTGACAGCAGTATGGACAAAACTCGGAAAGAAACAGCCATACGGAACCACAAAGATGGGTATCGGAACAATCTTCTGGGGATTTGGAGCTTTAATCATTGCACTCCTCTATGTAATCTATCCTGGAGATGCAAAAGTCAGCGCATGGTGGATCGTATTATTCTATGCAATCCTGATGCTTGGTGAAGGATTTACCTGCCCGATCGGTTACTCAATCACGGCTGTTGCAGCACCGAAGGCATTCATGACACAGATGATGACAATCTGGTCAATGTCACAGTCTACAGGAGCTGCTCTTAACACGCTGCTCACAAACTTCTACAAAGAAGGAAGCGAAATTCCGTTCTTCGTAGCAATCGGTTTGGGTGTATGTGCAGTCGGTGCGGTTGTAGCAATCTTCAGTAAAAAGCTTGCAGTCGGAATGGGACTGGACAAGAACGCAGAAGCATAAAAGATTAGGAAATAAGTTTATGTTTCAGGAGGATGAAAAATAAATGTCAGAGAATTGTAATTATGCACCGGTCGAAAAAGTCATTCTGATCGATGACAGAAGAATTGAGATTTATTGGGGCGAACAGATGCGCCGTGCTGATAATGAAAACGATTATCTGGTAAAATACAAAGGGGAAGTACAGGAACTGGTACACTGGACCAGTGATATGACATGGGATTATGGTACGGTATACCAGAAAGAATCCATGCGTACCACACTTTCCCTGGTTCATCCGGTTGATCCGGAATGTGCAGGAGAGGTTACCGTACAGGTTGTCGGAAAGCTGACTGATGTAAAAGACAGACCGGCAGACAATGAAAAGGTCTACCAGACCGTGTATCAGCCATATTATGTAGTCCGCAAAAAAGGAACCTCCGGCATTGTAGTAAAAGCCGGAGAAAAAACAACACCGGCTGTAGTGGATAAAGCACTTGCAATTATTGATATGATGCTTGAAAAGATCCCGGAAGTAGCAGAAGAGCTCGTCCGCAGAGGCGCAGAGGTATCTGTGTTCGGACTGCTTGAGAATGCATATGATGTCCCGGAACACAGAATGGGATATCTGCTTGCAACCCGCCATGTGGCAGGTTACGGCGGTGAGATGACGAATCCGGCATCCTCTATTTCAGAGGCAAATGTAATCCGTCTCAGAACCGGAAGATATGCAACCAGTTATCCAAATGAGATGATCCTTGTGCATGAATTCGGACATGCGATCCATCTGGTTGGAATGAATGGTCTGAAAGACCAGACGCTTGCAGACATGATCCGGAAAGCATATCAGCATGCCAGCGACAATGGTTTGTGGCCGCACACTTATGCGATCAGCAATTACGAAGAGTATTTGGCAAGCTTAAGTACTGTCTGGTTCAATGTCATGCAGGAAGGTGTTGACGGACGATGGGATGGTATCCGCGGACCGGTCAACACAAGAGAGGAACTGAAGGTCTATGATCCGGAAGGATATGAGCTGATGAAGCACATTTATCCGGAGAAGACACTTCCGGAACCTTGGCATTATAATGTAAACATCTATGATATTGATGGAAAACCATACAAATCATATGATGAAAATATGAAATTCAACTGGGATTTCATTCAGTAGGAGATGAAACAATGAATACACGCATACAGAAAATTGTAGATGCTGTAAAGAAAAATGGTCATGACGGAATTGTGATCAGCAAAGGCAGCGACATTAAGTATCTGACCGGCTTTACCGGAGAATATGGAGTTGCGGTCCTGCTTTTGACAGAAAAGAAAAACTATTTTGTAACCGACGGACGGTTTGAATTCCAGGCCGCACAGGAAACAGAAGGATTTGAAGTTGTTGTCTACGGTGAAGGACTGAATTACTTCAGCCAGACCGGTAAATTGGCGGCAGAAGCAGGGGTAAAACAGTGTGCAATCTGTGGAGCAGATCTTACGTTTGATGATTATCAGGATCTGGTAAGTCAGGCGCCTGATACCAAATTCGTTTCCGAAGGGTCTTATGTAGAACCTTTACGTGCGATCAAGACACCGGAAGAAATCGAGACGATCGAACAGGCATGCCGGATTTCAGAGAGATCTTTCTATGCACTGCTTGATGTGATCAAACCGGGCGTTACAGAGATCGATATTGCAAATGAACTGGAATATCAGTTCAGAAGCCGTGGCGGCTCCGGATTCTGCTTCGAGACGATCGTAGCATCTGGTCCGGATAACGGAGCAAACTGTCATGCGACAGCATCCGATAGAAAAATCCAGCTTGGTGATTTTGTGACGATTGATTTCGGGACTTATTATCACGGATACTGCTCGGATATTACCCGTACTGTTGCAGTAGGGAAAGCCAAAAATCCGGAGCTTTACAAGATGTTTGACGTAGTCAGAAAAGCAAAGGATGCTGGTCAGAACAGCCTGAAACCGGGAATGGTTATGGGCGAGCTCAGAGATATCATCGTGAAGGTAGTAGAAGATGCAGGCTATCATATTCCACATGGTCCGGGACACAACTTCGGACTGGATATTCATGAACAGCCGTATATCTGTACCGGCAGTAAAGTGACCCTTCAGCCGGGAATGGTTCATACGATCGAACCTGGAATTTACATTCCGGGAATCGGCGGCGTCCGTCAGGAAGATGATTTCCTGATCACAGAAGATGGATACCGCAGAATTACAAATATTACAGATGCTCTGATCACACTGTAATAAAAATGTTGTCATCCTAAAAAAGTATAAAGAATTGAGGAAATCCTTATCTGGTGGTTTGCCGGATAAGGGTTTCCTTTTTTGTGGGAACGGTCTGCGAAAGGAAGTAGTGAGGCAGATTAAAAAAATATAGGGGTGAAGTCCATTGTGCAAAACATTGCGATGAGCCTCTGAAAGCGAAAATTGTGTCAGCAGAGGCTTCCACAATTTTTGAGTCTCATCTCCATTGCACAATAAGTGCCTTCACCCCTATATTTTTTTAAATCTGCCGCTGTAATCTTTGGACGCAGACCTGGGAATCACAAAATTTTAATATTGATTGTTAAACGATGTTGTGAGTAAAATGAAAAGTGCAAGTGTATCCGTATAAAGTTTTGGACGTAAAACGGATTAAAAAATGCAAAATATTTAACAGATTCTGTGGAAAACGGTTGCGTCGGTTTGAAAAAACAAGTATAATACACTTCAAAATGGTTGCACTTTAAAATATTAAAGAATGAATGCGACGAGAGAGAGACAGCATGAAAGGGCTGCGTGTATTTGAAAAATAAAGGAATAAAAGAGGGACCAAGGGATGATTATCAGTACGAAATATCTGATTACAGGAGATGGAAAGACCGTTCTTACGGATAAGGCAGTCTATATTGGAGAGGACGGCAAGATCGGAAAAATCGCACCAAAAGAAGAGCTGCTGAAAGAATTTCCGCAGGAGGAAGTTAAGGAATATGGTGATGCGACACTTCTTCCGGGACTTATGGATATGCATGCGCATCTTGCATACGGCTATTCCCAGCCGGACAGCTTTAATTATGGGGCACAGCTGATCATGTTATATGCGTTGCAGCATGCGCAGGCTGCATTTGAAAGAGGGATCACCACGGTGCGGGATATGTCTTCAGCACATGGTGTATGCAAGAATCTGAAACTGGCAGAAAAGAAGGGATTTATCGTGATCCCGAGAATCGTGCATACGGATACCGGAATCTGCATGACGGGCGGACATGCCTGGGATGAAGTCGAGGAAGCGGACGGTCCGTGGGCAATCCGTAAAGAAATCCGTAAGCAGGTTCGCGACGGTGCGGAATGGGTGAAGATCCTGACCACCAACCGCGAATCGTATCCGGAGCTTACCCAGGAAGAACTGGATGCGGCGGTGGATGAGTGCCACAGAAGAGGAATCAAGTGTGGCGTGCATGCCGGAACCAATCCGGGGATCCAGATGTGTATTGATGCCGGATTTGACACGATCGAACATGGAACCTTTATGACGCTGGATCATGCAAAGCAGATGGCAGAAAAAGGTATTGCCTGGACACCGACTATCATGGCATATACTTATCTCTATGAACTGTGCAAGGAAAATATCGAGAAGAATGGCGATGCACCGGTCAGTGATCCGGTCATGCAAAAAGAGATGGAAAATTATGAATTCTTTGAACCGGCATACAAAGCGTACCGGGATCATTTTAAAGAATTTTATGATACGGGTGTGACGGTTCTTGCCGGCACCGATATGGTGATGTATCATTCTCCGCTCTTACCGCTTCCGAGAGAACTGCAATATATGGTGGAATACGGAATTACACCGGTGCAGGCAGTACAGGTGGCAACTTCCAATCCGGCAAAGGTTCTGGGTGTGGAAAAAGAACGCGGACTTGTTGTCGAAGGACTGGATGCAGATCTTCTGGTAGTTGGCGGTGACTTAAGCAGGGATATCACCAGATTAAAAGATGTAAAATTTGTTACACTTGGCGGAAAAAGAGTCTTTGAAGACGGCATCCGTTATGTCGGAACAGGGAATATGTTTATGTAAAAAAAAGACTTCTGCGTTGCAGAGGCTTTTTTACACGTGAAAATTACTTGTCGAAAATTTAACAAAATAAGAGAAAACTTATCAAAAACAGTTGCGTATTGCATAGAAAGCAAGTATAATATACACGGCAGAAAATTTGATTTAATTATTAAATTTATAAAAATGGAGGGCTAGATTTATGAGCAACACAACATCATCAAACCCGGCGAGCTTAAGAATTGCCAATTTGCTCGATGAGGGAAGCTTTGTTGAAATCGGTGGACAGGTAACTGCAAGAGCAACAGATTTCAACATGCAGGAGAAAAAAGCTCCGACAGATGGCGTCATCACAGGTTACGGTGTAATCGATGGAAACCTGGTATATGTATACAGCCAGGACGCATCTGTACTGAACGGAACCATCGGTGAGATGCACGCAAAGAAGATTGCGAACATTTATGATATGGCAATGAAGATGGGCGCACCGGTGATCGGTCTGATTGACTGCGCAGGACTTCGTCTTCAGGAAGCAACTGACGCACTGAACGCATTCGGAAGCTTCTATTACAAACAGGCTATGGCTTCTGGCGTAATTCCACAGATCACAGCAGTATTCGGCAATTGCGGTGGTGGACTGGCAGCGGCAGCAGCACTTTCTGATTTTACATTCATGGCAGAGAACGGAAAATTATTCGTAAACTCTCCGAACACCATTCCGGGCAACACCGCGGACAAATGCGATACAGCAAGCGCAAAATTCCAGAGTGAAGAATCCGGAATCGTTGACGGCGTAGGAAGCGAAGAAGAAATTCTTGGCGAGATCCGCTCACTCGTAGCAATTCTTCCGGCTAACAACGAAGACAACGATGCATATGATGAATGCACAGATGATCTGAACAGAGTATGTGCAGATCTTGAGAATGCAGCAGAAGATGCAGCACTTGCTCTTTCTATGATCTCTGACAATGGTGTATTCATTGAGACAAAGAAAGCTTATGCAAAAGATATGGTAACAGGATTCATCCGCCTGAACGGAATGACAGTAGGTGCTGTTGCCAACCGCTCAAAAGTATACGATGAAGAAGGCAACACAGCAGAAGAATTCGACGGCACACTTTCAGCAATGGGATGCAAGAAAGCAGCAGCTTTCGTTAAATTCTGTGATGCATTCGGAATTCCGGTACTCACACTTACAAATGTAAAGGGACTCAAGGCAACTGCATGCTCAGAAAAGAACCTTGCAAGAGAGATGGCAGCTCTCACTTATGCATTTGCAGATGCAACTGTACCAAAAGTCAATGTGATCACAGGTAAAGCATTCGGAAGCGCATATGTGACAATGAACAGCAAAGCAATCGGAGCAGACATGGTATACGCATGGCCGGAAGCTGAGATCGGAATGATGGCAGCAGACATGGCAGCGAAGATCATGTACACAGATGCAGATGCAGATACATTAAAAGCAAAGACAGAAGAATACAAAGCACTTCAGTCAAGCCCGCTTTCCGCAGCTGGAAGAGGATATGTAGATACCATCATCGAACCAGCAGATACCAGAAAATATGTGATCGGTGCATTTGAGATGTTATTTACAAAAAGGGAAGAAAGACCATCCAAAAAACACGGAACAATTTAGCGAGGTGAAGCAAAGTGAAGAAAAAGATTAGTTTAGTAGTCGCAGTTCTGGTACTTGTGCTCGGCCTTGCAGGCTGCGGAAATGCCAAGACCGTCAGCTATGACAAAGATACACTGATCCAGTCTTGTGATGCTGTTTTTGATATCATTGAGAGCGGATCCATCACAAGCGACCAGATCACAGAGATGTCAGACTGGAATCAGGGATATCTGATGGCACAGTTTGAAAGCCAGACCGGTGTGCAGATGGAAGCAGACACTTTTGCAACTGCACTGGAAGGATGGAAAGCATCCCTGGAAGAATGCGGCGATTATGAAAGCCATAAAGACTATGAATTCGAGGCGTCTTCTACAGGTGTTACGGTAACTGCACCGGCAACATTTTCTGACAGAAGTGCAGACCTGGAATTCGTATTCGATGAGAATATGACTCTGGAATCATTTACAGTCAATGCTCATTACGGCATGAGCGAAATCCTTGAAAAAGCGGGACTTAACACATTACTTGGTATGGGAACTGTATTCGTAATGCTTATTTTCATGAGCTTTATCATTTCCCTGATCAAATACGTTCCTGCATTACTTAACGGTACATCCAAGAAGAAAAAAGAAGAAGCTCCGAAGGCAGCACCGGCTCCGGCAGTGGCAGCAGCTGTAGAAGAAGCAGAAGAAATGGATGATACCGAACTTGTTGCAGTTATCGCAGCAGCGATCGCAGCAGCAGAAGGAACTACTACAGACGGATTTGTAGTACGTTCTATCAAGAGAAGAAAATCAAACAAATGGAATGCATAGTGCGAATAGAATCAGGAGGATTTAAAGATGAAAAACTATACAATCACAGTTAACGGCAACGTATATGATGTTACAGTAGAAGAAAACGGAAACGGAGCAGCTGCAGCACCAGTGGCAGCACCAAAGGCAGCTCCGAAAGCAGCATCGAAGGCAGCTCCAAAAGCAGCAGCCGGAGCTGGAAGCATCAAGGTAGAAGCAGGTGCAGCCGGAAAAGTATTTAAGATCGAAGCAAGCGTAGGACAGAAAGTATCCCGCGGTGATGCAGTTCTTATCGTAGAAGCAATGAAGATGGAAATTCCTGTTGTAGCTCCGGAAGACGGAACAGTTGCAAGTATCGATGTAGCAGTAGGTGATGCAGTAGAAGCAGGACAGACACTGGCTACATTGAACTAAGGAGCAACATCCTTTTGAAAAACAGGAGGTTATAACATGGAATATATCACTAACACACTGGGAAACCTCGTGCAGCAGACTGCGTTCCTCAACCTGACTTGGGGTAACTACATTATGATCGCAGTTGCATGTTTTTTCCTTTATCTTGCAATCAAGCATGGGTTTGAACCGCTTCTGCTTGTACCGATTGCATTTGGTATGCTCCTGGTAAATATTTACCCGGATATCATGCTTCATGCAGAAGATTCGGCTAACGGAACGGGCGGACTTTTGTATTACTTCTTCCAGCTGGATGAGTGGTCTATTCTCCCGTCACTTATTTTCATGGGTGTCGGTGCGATGACTGACTTCGGACCGCTCATTGCCAACCCGGCGAGCTTCCTCCTCGGTGCGGCAGCACAGTTTGGTATTTTTGCAGCTTATCTTGGTGCGATGGCTCTTGGTTTCTCTGATAAGGCAGCAGCTGCTATCTCCATCATCGGTGGAGCAGACGGACCGACATCCATCTTCCTTGCAGGTAAGCTCCAGCAGACGGCTCTGATGGGACCGATCGCCGTGGCGGCGTACTCGTACATGTCACTGGTTCCGATCATCCAGCCGCCGATCATGAAGCTTCTCACAACAGAGAAGGAAAGAAAGATTAAAATGGGACAGCTTCGTCCGGTTACACAGCTTGAGAAAATTCTGTTCCCGATCATCGTAACCATCGTTGTATGTATGATTCTTCCGACAACAGCTCCTCTGGTAGGTATGCTGATGCTTGGTAACCTGTTCAAAGAATCCGGTGTTGTAAGACAGCTGACAGAGACCGCATCCAACGCAATGATGTACATCGTAGTTATCCTGCTTGGTACATCTGTAGGTGCTACTACAAGTGCAGAGGCATTCTTAAATGTCAGCACATTGAAGATCGTAGTACTTGGTCTGATCGCATTCGCATTCGGTACCGCAGCAGGTGTCCTGTTTGGAAAACTGATGTGCGTAGCCACACATGGCAAGGTAAATCCGCTGATTGGTTCAGCCGGAGTATCTGCCGTACCTATGGCAGCCCGTGTATCTCAGAAAGTAGGAGCGGAAGCAGATCCGACCAACTTCCTTCTGATGCATGCAATGGGACCGAACGTAGCCGGAGTTATCGGAACAGCCGTAGCAGCCGGAACATTTATGGCTATTTTCGGAGTAATGTAGCAACAGGAAGCGATTTGCTTGCTTGCAAGGGCAAATCGCGGTTGCTATCGAAATGTCAGACTGTGCCATCAGGCACAGAAGGAAACCGTCAGGTTTCCTTAGCGCTGCGAGCAGCGCGTATCTGACAGTGAGATAACAATCCTGGAGCTTAATAAACCTTATAATAATTGGAGGAAGATATAATGGCAGCAATTGAAAAGAAACCGATTAAGATTACGGAAACAGTTCTGCGTGATGCGCATCAGTCCCTGATCGCAACAAGACTTACCACAGAACAGATGCTTCCGATCGTAGATAAAATGGACAAAGTCGGATATCATTCCGTAGAGTGCTGGGGCGGAGCTACATTTGATGCATCCCTTCGTTTCCTGCATGAAGATCCATGGTCAAGACTTCGTAAATTCCGTGACGGATTCAAGAACACCAAACTTCAGATGCTCTTCCGTGGACAGAACATCCTTGGATACCGTCCATACGCAGATGATGTAGTAGAATACTTCGTTAAAAAATCTGTTGCAAACGGAATCGATATCATTCGTATTTTTGACTGTCTGAATGACCTTAGAAACCTTCAGACAGCAGTAAAAGCAGCTAACGCTGAGAAAGCAGAAGCACAGATCGCGCTTTCTTACACACTTGGAGATGCTTACACCTTGGATTACTGGGTAGACATCGCAAAGAGAATCGAAGATATGGGTGCAAACTCTATCTGTATCAAAGATATGGCAGGTCTTCTTCTTCCGTACAAGGCAACAGAACTTGTCGGAGCATTAAAAGAAGCTGTTGATATCCCGATCCAGCTGCATACACATTACACATCAGGTGTTGCTTCAATGACATACTTAAAAGCAGTTGAAGCCGGTGTAGACGTGATCGATACCGCTATTTCACCGTTCGCACTTGGAACTTCTCAGCCGGCAACAGAAGTTATGGTTGAGACATTCAAGGGAACACCTTATGATACAGGATTTGACCAGAGTCTTCTGGCTGAGATCGCTGATTACTTCCGTCCGATCCGTGACGAAGCACTTGACAGCGGACTTCTCAATCCGAAGAACCTTGGTGTTAACATCAAGACTCTTCTGTACCAGGTACCGGGTGGAATGCTTTCCAACCTTACTTCCCAGCTCAAAGAGCAGGGAGCAGAAGACAAGTTCTACGACGTACTTGAAGAAGTACCGAGAGTTCGTAAAGACCTTGGTGAACCACCGCTGGTTACTCCGTCATCACAGATCGTTGGTACACAGGCAGTATTCAATGTCCTGATGGGCGAACGCTACAAGATGGCAACAAAAGAGACGAAAGACATCCTGAGCGGAAAATACGGTGCAACTGTTAAACCGTTCAACCCGGATGTTGTTAAGAAAGTACTTGGAGACAATCCGGAAGTTATCACATGCCGTCCAGCAGATCTGATCCCGGATGAACTCGGAACTCTTGAAAAAGAGATGGAACAGTACAAAGAGCAGGATGAAGACGTACTCAGCTACGCACTCTTCCCGCAGGTAGCTACAGACTTCTTCAAATACCGCGAGGCACAGGAGAAGAAAGTAGATGCTACAATTGCAAAAGACGGAAGTTATCCGGTATAATAACGCCGAACTGACGAAAGCTGTTACAGACAGTATTTTGTGAGCAAAACGTAACCTCAGGAGCCATAAAATTCGAGTTGAATTTTATGGCTCTTTTGCTTATAATAAAAAGGGTTGTGACCTTATTTATAATAGAAGTAAATGATTTTATAAAAAGGCACGTTTCTTATTTGGAGGCAAATTGTGAGCACAAAAAATGAGTTACTGATTAGAATTGATGAGAGATATCCGAAGTTCAGCAAGGGACAGAAGCGGCTTGCGGATTACATCAAAGAAAATTATGATAAAGCAGCCTTCCTGACGGCTGCAAAGATGGGAGAGGCAGTCGGTGTCAGCGAATCAACGGTTGTCCGTTTCGCAACACAGCTTGGATATAAAGGCTATCCCGAATTCCAGAAAGCACTGGGAGAATTGGTGCGTACCAAGCTGAATTCTATCCAGCGTATGGAAGTGACCTACGGACGGATCGACCGGAGCGAGATCCTGGCGACGGTTCTGCAGTCTGATATCGAGAAGATCAAGCAGACATTGGAATCCGTGGACAATCATGCATTTGAGCTGGCGGTGGATACGATCCTTGCGGCAAAAAAGGTTTATGTGATCGGAATCCGAAGCTGTGCACCGCTGGCAAAATTCCTGACTTTCTATCTGAATCTGATCTGTGAGGACGTGGTAGAGGTCGATACCAACAGTTCCAGCGAGATTTTTGAGCAGCTGATCCGGATCGGGGAAGAAGATGTGATCATCGGGATCAGTTTTCCGCGATATTCCATGCGTACTTTAAAAGCACTGGAATTTGCCAGCAACCGGAAAGCAAAGGTAATAACCTTGACCGACAGTGTGAATTCACCGATGAATCTCTATTCCTCCTGCAATCTGATCGCCAAGAGTGATATGGCATCTATCGTAGATTCTCTGGTTGCACCGCTCAGTGTGATCAATGCACTGGTGGTTGCACTCTGTATGAAGAAGCAGGATGATGTCATCGAGACGCTGGAGACACTGGAGGACATCTGGGACGAATATCAGGTTTATTCCAGAGATGAGCTGGAGCCTGTAGAAGATGAGGTAAGGATCAAATGAGTAAAGTACTGATCGTAGGGGGCGGAGCTGCCGGTATGTTCGCATCGATTTTTGCGGCGAAAAATGGCAATGAAGTCCACGTATTTGAGAAAAATGAAAAACTTGGAAAGAAGCTTTTCATCACGGGAAAAGGCAGATGCAATGTCACCAATGCCTGTGACGTGGATGAACTTTTCCAGAATATGGTATCCAATGAGAAATTCATGTACAGCAGTTTTTACGGATTTACCAACCAGGATGTGATGGATTTCTTTGAAAATGCAGGATTGCGTCTGAAGACAGAGCGTGGCAACCGTGTATTTCCGCAGTCGGATCATTCTTCGGATGTTATCCGCACACTGGAGCTGGAAATGAAGCGAAATGGAGTACACATCCATCTTTATTCCAATGTAGAAAAGGTTGTGGCAGAGGATGGAAGATTTTCCTATCTTGTCATGGCAGATGGAAGCAAAGAAGAAGGGGATGCCTGCATTATCGCAACCGGTGGTGTCAGCTATCAGACAACAGGTTCCACCGGAGATGGCTATCGCTTTGCAGAAGCGATGGGACACAAGATCACCGAACCTGCACCTTCCCTGGTTCCGATGAATGTCAGAGAAGAGTACATTCCGGCACTGATGGGGCTTTCCCTCCGGAATGTCCAGGCAACGGTCTATGACGGAAAGAAAGAGCTGTACAGTGATTTCGGAGAAATGTTATTCACCCACTTTGGAGTAAGCGGACCACTGATCATCAGTGCGAGTGCCTATGTAGGTAAAATCCTGCAGAAAAAGCATGAGTTAAAGCTGGTCATAGACCTGAAGCCGGCACTTTCCGAAGAGCAGCTGGATGCGAGAGTGCTGCGGGAATTTGATGCAAACCATAATAAACAGTTTAAAAATGCAGTTACCGGACTGTTTCCGGCAAAATTACTTCCGGTCATGATCCACTTAAGCGGCATTGATCCGGAGAAGAAGGTCAATGTGATCACAAAAGAAGAGCGGATGAATTTCGTCCATCTGATCAAACATTTTACTGTGACATTGACCGGGCTTCGAGATTTCAAAGACGCAATTATTACACGGGGCGGCGTAAAAGTCAAAGAAGTCAATCCGTCTACGATGGAGTCAAAGCTGGTACAGGGACTGTATTTTGCAGGGGAAGTGCTGGATTTGGATGCACTGACCGGCGGATTCAATCTGCAGATCGCATGGTCGACTGCATATGCGGCAGGAAGTAATATCTGGTAGTTTTTGGATTATAGATATCGCACAGCAATCCAGAGATGGCGTAAACAGGAAATGATCCGGATGGAAGGTGAGAAAAGCTGAGGATGAGAATATCAGCGGAAAGCCGGAAAAGGAACCGTCAGATCTGGACAGGAACAGAAAATGTGAGTGAAACAGGGAGGATATAAAATGGGATATAATATCGCAATTGACGGACCGGCAGGTGCCGGAAAGAGCACGATCGCAAAACTGGTTGCAAAGGAACTGGGATTCATCTATGTAGATACCGGGGCAATGTACCGCGGACTTGCCGTACATTTTCTGAAAAAAGGGATCGTACCGGGAGAAGTAGAGAAGATCGAGGCAGCATGCGAGGATGCAAAGGTAGAGCTTGGTTATGAAAATGGTGTGCAGCAAGTCTATTTGAATGGAGAAAACATCACTTCACAGCTTCGTGAGGAAGCGGTTGGAAATATGGCATCCGTAAGCTCGGCAGTACCGGCAGTCCGTGCAAAGCTTCTGGATCTGCAGAGGAATCTTGCAAAAGAAAAAGATGTCGTTATGGACGGAAGAGATATCGGAACCAATGTACTTCCGAATGCGGACGTTAAAGTGTATCTGACTGCAAGTGTAGAATGCCGCGCAATGCGCCGGTTCAAAGAACTGGAAGGAAAAGGAGAAGCCTGTGATTTTGAACAGATCAGGCAGGATATCCAGGAAAGAGACGAGCGCGATATGACAAGAGAGATCGCACCGCTTAAGCAGGCTGAAGATGCAACGCTGATCGACAGCTCTGAGATGGGAATTGACGATGTGGTGAAGGCAATTATTGCACTGACAAAGTAGAAAATCTGTCAGAAATCAGATTGCAGCAGCAAAAAAAGGTGATTATTGTATGGAAAGGGTAAAAATCTATAATTGAAAATACAATAATCGATAAATAATTAAAAAGTCATTAGTTTTTAGAAAAAAGTACATAAAACTAATGGCTTTTTTGCGCGGAAAGTCGATAAAATGTCGAAAAAGAGAATTGTACATGGAGATTGCTTTACCTTTTATACGAATTATGTTATAAATGTTAGAGAAGAAAAATTACGAAAGTAATGTTTAAGAGGGTTGGGTT
>RRZT011599853.1_pt1 | contig 22969 bp, 17 predicted proteins | sample 2165551 | NCBI WGS metagenome assembly RRZT01 (sample SAMN10456910, study PRJNA506462) | wastewater metagenome | biome: wastewater; feature: sludge; material: wastewater sludge; isolation source: wastewater sludge with Escherichia coli K12::gfp cells carrying plasmid... | place: USA: Moscow, Idaho... | reverse complement strand
TCGCGCCATGACTTTTTCATCTACCCAGATAGTACCCGGCTGAGGAATTGTGTTTGCTATCGTAATTTCTGGTTGCTTAGTATGCGACACTGACGACCGACTGGCCAGATGTATACGCCCACGTAATGGATACCCCTCAGCTACTGCTTTTATTTCCGTGAGTAAATTATTCTCACCATCAGAGATCATACTGGGAAACTTAGTTAATGATGATATGGCTAACCCCAATCGGCTAGCCTCTTCAGCATAGATCTCCGGCAAAGGCTGGCTCGAAATAACCAGTAAATCGGCGCCCAATAATTGATTACTTTCGCGCGTAAGAGCTAATTCTACCCGCTCGGCAAAAAAACCTACCGTGGTCATACCGCTAACTGCAATGATCAATGCCAACACCAGAACATTAAGTTCGCCTGCACGCCAGTCTCGGCATAACATACGGAAAGACAATTTAAAATGGCTCATAGAAAAAATTATCGACGTGCTGAAAAGATAGAATGAATAGCAATAATGCCAAGCTTTTGCAACTACTGCACCAATTTACCATCCGCCAAACGAATCTGGCGCGAACAACGCTGCGACAACGCCTCATCATGAGTAACCAAGACCAATGTCGTACCATGCTCACGATTGAGTTCAAACATGAGATCAATGATCTGTATACCTGTAGTCGAGTCAAGATTTCCAGTGGGCTCATCCGCCAGCAATAACTTTGGATTCGTGGCAAATGCGCGTGCGATGGCAACTCTCTGCTGCTCTCCTCCAGACAATTGTTTCGGATAATGATCCAGGCGTTTGGACAATCCCACGCGCTCCAACAGTCTCCGTGCTATCGTTTCGGCATCTTTATTCTGCTGAGAGAGCTCCAAAGGCAACATCACGTTCTCAATCGCCGTTAACGCTGGTAATAATTGAAAGGATTGAAATACAAAACCTAGAACTTTTCCGCGTAAAGCGGCACGACTATCTTCATCCAACGTAAAAATATCGACCGCGTCCAGATGAACTTTCCCTGCAGTTGGCAAATCCAATCCTGCCAGTAAGCCTAATAAAGTAGATTTTCCCGAACCAGATGCGCCTATAATTGCAACAGCTTCACCGGCGTTTACTTGCAAATCGATATCTTGCAATATTGTAAGTTGTGTATCACCGGTATTGACCTGTTTGGTCAATGCATGAGTCCAAAGAATGGGTTGATCAACACGATTATCTAACATGAAAAAATATTTCCTGATTATTCTGATTTTTGTTTTTACTATCAGTGCTCCGGCAGTCGCATTGACCAAAACCATAATGGTCTTTGGCGATAGCCTGTCCGCCAGTTATGGCATGTCGACCGAAGCGGGCTGGGTTACGTTGCTGGAGCAACGATTACAGTCAAAGTATGCTGACTATCACATCATCAATGCAAGTATCAGTGGCGAAACGGCACTGGGAGGACGCAATCGAATTCGACAAGCACTTGAAACACATCGTCCCGAGATTGTTATTCTGGAACTTGGCGGAAATGACGGTTTGCGCGGTGCGTCAATTAAATCCATTTATGAGAATCTGGCTGCCATTATAGAAGAATGTCAACAAAACAATGCACTGGTTTTACTTGCCGGCATGCAGTTGCCACCCAATTATGGCAGAACGTACACACAAAAGTTCCAAACCATTTTTCCGCAACTGGCTGAAAATTATCAAATCAAATTGATACCATTTCTACTGGCTGGCTTTGGTGATAAACACGAATTCTTCCAAGCTGATGGAATACATCCGACCGAAGTCGCACAGAAAAAAATTGCAGAAAATGTCTGGGAAGTTTTGCAAACCATGTTTAAAACCGAACAGGTTGCCACAAATCCTGATATTTAATCGCACATTGTATCATCGCAACTTCATAAGGACATAAACTAAGCAGTTAAAATTTATCCAGGTCGTCAATAAATTTCTGTAAATCACTGGACAAAGGCGAACGTAGATGGATGCGTTGTCCTGAGACGGGGTGTGTGATTTGTAGCGAATGAGCATGCAAAAACATACGCGCCAGCTTGCTTCCCCCACCAGCTTCAGCTTTAGCGAGCCGCTTGTTGATCTCAAAATTACCATATTTATCATCCCCAAGAATCGGAAAACCTAAATACGCGAGATGAACACGAATTTGATGTGTACGCCCCGTTTTTATTTGTGCATCTAATAAACTGAAATCGCCCCAAGATTTATCTAACTTAAATATCGAGTGAGCAGACATCGGTTTGCTGCCAGGACGAGTGTTGCCGGCTACCGCTACGCGCCGCTCACCACTTGCTGTTATATATTTGTCAAGTGCCAGCTTTACATGCTGCTTCGCGTTTTGCCATTTGCCTTTGACCAAAACCAGATAATGCTTCTCCACCAAGCCTTCACGAATTTGTCGATGTAATTCTACCAATGCGCTGCGTTTCTTTGCCAGTAACAATACACCCGAAGTTTCGCGATCCAAACGATGCACCAACTCTAGAAATTTCCATGATGGATTTTGCGCACGTAATTGCTCAATCACGCCAAAGCTGATATTACTTCCGCCATGAACAGCCATCCCGCTTGGCTTGTCAATAACCAGCACTGCATCATCCTCATATAAAGTAGTAAAAGAGAAAAAATTTGCACGAGTAATTGTAGCTCGATTGCAAGCATCCTTTGTTTCTACCTTAACCGGCGGAATTCGCACCATATCGCCTAATTGCAAGCGATAGCTAGCATTTATTCGCTTTCCGTTAACGCGTACTTGACCGCTTCTTACCAATTGATACAAATGATTTTTGGGCACCGTCCTAAATCGTTTGAATAAAAAATTATCGATCCGTTGATCATTGCTATCGTCTTGAACGCACTCTTTGGTTATTAATGTGATAGATTGCATTTTATTAATATGTATTTGATTTAATGAAACTCCGGATATAATATGTAAGTGATGGGGAAATTATAAGGTGGCTACTTATTCCTTGAATCCTCCCTTGCTTAAATTCTTTCTGTAAGAATTTAAGCATTCGTGACAAAATACGAACATGAACTCAGTAAATATTTGGTCAGACTCTGTTGCTTTTAGATTAACTAAAAATTTACTTTAAACAAAGCAATATTTGGAACTTTATGTAAAAACTGATACCTTAAACAACTTGCGAAGTACTCATAATTGTTGTTGCGCTTAAAATTACAACTATAAAATAGTTTCACAAAGCAAATCAGCATATTACATATTAAATAAATTAATAAAAAAGAAATACCTAATTGATAAATATTTTCTGTTATACAAGTAATAAACCCAAGCCTCGTCATTACAACTACGTATACCGAAAAAATCTATCCACTCGACAAATTGTGGATAGTGTATGGATAAATAAAACACGTAAGGTTTGTAAATGAAACGAATGTTATTTAATGCAACGCAACCTGAAGAGTTGCGCGTTGCAATAGTAAGCGGTCAAACGTTGGTTGACCTCGATATAGAATCTGTAAGTAAAGAACAACGCAAAAGTAATATCTATAAAGCTGTTATAACGCGTATAGAGCCAAGCCTGGAAGCCGCGTTTGTTGATTATGGCTGTGAGCGACACGGTTTCCTGCCATTTAAAGAAATTGCCCCCTCGTGTTTTGCTGAAAGCAGTACGCCCAATGCACGAATCCAAGATCTTCTACAAGAAGGACAAGAACTGATCGTTCAAGTTGACAAAGATGAACGTGGAAATAAGGGGGCCGCATTAACCACTTATATTTCTCTGGCTGGCCGGTATTTGGTTTTGATACCCAATAATTCCAATAGTGGTGGCGTGTCGCGGCGCATCACAGGAGAAGAGCGCAATGATTTGCGCGAAGTCATAGCAAAACTTGAAATTCCTACAGGCATGAGCATTATCGCCAGAACTGCCGGAATCGGCCGTAGTGGGGAAGAACTACAATGGGACTTGAATTACCTGACACAACTTTGGTATGCCATTGAAGAAGCCGCCAACAATCAAGATGGCGTTTTCCTGATTTATCAGGAAAGCAGCTTAGTCATCCGCGCGATTCGTGATTATTTTAGCCAAGAGATTGGTGAGATTCTAATTGACAGCCGCGATATTTACGAACAAGCCAGCCAATTTATGGCACACGTTATGCCAGCTAACGTGGATCGGCTTAAATTTTATCACGATGATGTACCATTATTTTCACGCTTCCAAATTGAACATCAGATAGAAACAGCTTATTCCAGGCAGGTTTCTCTTCCTTCAGGAGGTGCGATTGTTATCGACCACACTGAAGCATTGGTTTCCGTTGATGTTAATTCAGCGCGCGCAATCCGCGGTTTAGATATCGAGCATACCGCGCTCAATACCAATCTCGAAGCAGCTGATGAAATTGCTCGCCAATTGCGATTACGGGATTTAGGCGGATTAATTGTTATCGATTTTATCGATATGGATGTACAGCGCAATCAGCGTGAAGTTGAAGCACGATTGCACGAAGCATTGCGGCAAGACCGCGCACGTATTCAGGTTGGAAAAATCTCCCGTTTTGGATTGCTGGAATTATCCCGTCAACGCTTACGCCCTTCGTTAGGCGAAAGTAATTACATTCCATGTACGCGGTGCCAAGGCACTGGATTCATTCGTGGAACTGATTCCTCCGCGCTGCATATACTCAGAATCATCCAAGAAGAGGCGATGAAAGAAAACACCAATGCGTTGCATGTTCAACTGCCGGTTGATGTAGCCACTTTCTTACTGAACGAAAAACGCGCAGAAATCTATGACATTGAAATGCGTCAAAGGATCAATATTGTTCTGATCCCCAATATTCATATCGAAATGCCTAACTATAGTATTAATCGTTTACGCCAAGAGGACCTAAGATCAAATGAAGCGGTCGCCAGTTATAAATTGGTGGAGAAAAATACTGAAGATAACAGCCTAGTAATTTCCGAACAGAAAAACAAACCTACCCGTCCGCAAGCTGCTGTTCAAGGTATAACGTCCGCACTGCCCGCGCCCGTGCGCGAAGATAAATCAAGCGACACTTCGCTGCTGGACAAATTCTTCGGTTGGTTTAAACAGGTCAAAAACGAAGAAACCAAAACCGACCTTGAAAAAAAACAACAAACTGACGCTGATAAAAACAAGTCGTCTCAAGAACGCACTCGCCCGAGAGGACGACGCGGAAGAAACCGCAATGAGCGCAATAAAGATGCCTCTATGCACAAGCAAGCTAAACTAGGGGAATTAACAGATTCCGGTATCACCGCTGCAATACCAGCAGAACACGCCATCTCGGCGGAACTTGGTGATTCGCCAGAGCTATCTACAGAACGAAAAAATATCAGAAACAAGCCTTCTCCGCAATCCAACACGGATCTTGAAGAAAAATTACTGTCAAACAATGTACTGATCAGTGAAACAGAAAATTATGACGGCATAGATGCAAAACCCGTGGATCGTAAACGTACGCGCCGGTATCGCGGAAATAAAAATCGCGATCAATCTGCACGCGCTAAGACCTTGATTGAAGACCAAGCTTCTCCGGATAATACATCAACTCATGAGGCCTACTCAACAGATCCTGCGCCAAATATTGAGGCATCAGACCCGATCAGCGAGCCTCCGGCAATTGAACCCGCTAAGAAGCAATCTATGAGAAAAGTAGTTGCAAAAAACCCTACTGACGATTCTGAAATGACCAGCAATAATAATCGCGTAGATGAACCGCCTATTACACATCAACAACCTGAGCTCAGTGTGACTAGAGAACTTCCAGACTTTACGAAAAGTGGTCTCGTCATGATAGAAACACCACCCGAGAAAGTTGAAATGGCGACCGAAGAAACCATTACTCCTAAACAACCCAGAAGAAAAACCATGAAAATCAACGATGCGCCCGCTGAACCGTTAACGCAAATTGAAACACGTGATTAAATACCTGCAGGTTCTGCAAGTACATATATAATTTTAATGCGCCTGTTCCCAATTGTCTCCGGCTCCAATATCAATCACTAATGGAACATCAAGCTGCAAAACATTGCCCATATATTCCGCCAAGCTTGATTTCATTACTGCAACTTCATCAGTTGGAACCTCCAGAACCAGCTCATCGTGTACTTGCATAATCAATTTGCTACGTAATTTATTCTTATGCAGCCAATTGCTTACCGCGATCATTGCCAGCTTGATAATATCGGCGGCGGTTCCCTGCATGGGTGCATTAATGGCAGCCCGCTCCGCCCCTTGCCGCCGATTACCATTGGCATTGTTAATCTCGGGCAACCATAGTCGGCGTCCCAGTACAGTTTCAACATAGCCCAACCGCCTAGCTTTCTCGCGGGTTTGCTGCATATAGCTTTCCACTCTCGGATACCGAGCAAAATAACGCTCCATATAAGCACGAGCAGCACTGCGCTCAATACCCAATTGCGTCGCCAAACCAAATTCAGACATACCATAAATCAAACCAAAATTAATCACCTTAGCGTAACGGCGCTGCTCTTGATCGACCTGACTCAGTGGTATTCCCAGAATTTCTGCGGCTGTTGCGCTATGGATATCTTCTCCGGCCGCAAATGCTTTTAACAAGCCATCATCTTGAGAAAGATGCGCCATGATACGCAATTCTATTTGCGAGTAATCAGCGGAAATAATCTGGTGTCCTATCGGAGCAATGAACGCTTCACGAATTCTGCGGCCCTCGCTGGTACGCACCGGAATATTCTGCAGATTAGGATCCGAACTGGCAAGGCGACCGGTCACAGCGACGGCTTGGGAATAATTGGTATGCACACGCCCGGTATTTCGATCTATCATCAACGGCAATTTGTCCGTATACGTCGATTTCAATTTAGCCAGACTACGATAATTAAGTAATAACTTCGGCAATGGATAATCCAATGCAAGCTGCTGCAGAACATCTTCATCGGTGGAAGGGACGCCAGTAGGTGTTTTTTTGACAATAGGCAATTTAAGCTGGTTAAACAAAATTTCCTGTATTTGCTTAGGTGAATTCAAATTGAACGGCTGCCCGGAAATAGCATATGCTTGTTGTTCGAGCGCATGTAATTTCTCACCCAGTTCGTGACTCTGCTTTTGCAACAGTTTATAGTCCAATAAAACACCATTCCGCTCAATTTCAAATAACACATTTAGGATCGGCATTTCGATTTCACGATAGATGTGATTCAATTGCTCGTTACTTTGAATGCTGGGATATAGCTTCTGATGCAGACGCAACGTAACATCCGCATCTTCAGCAGCATACTGCGTGGCGGTTTCAATCTCCACCTCATCAAATCCGATGCGCTTGACGCCTTTTCCGGTGACATCGTCATAACTAATGGTTTTAACGCCGAGATGACGCAGCGCCAAACTATCCATATTATGTGGACGATGAGATTCCAGCACATAAGATTGCAACAACGTATCGTGAGCAATACCATTCAACTGAATGCCATGGTTTGCAAAAACATGTTTGTCGTATTTTAGATTCTGCCCCAATTTGGGTTTTGTCACATTTTCCAGCCACGGCTTAAGTTTATTTAGTGCTCCGTCAAACAAAAGTTGCTGCGACACCCCCGGATAAATATGCATCAACGGAAGATAAGCTGCGTGATGACTTTCAATGCAAAACGAAATACCCACCAGCTTTGCCTGCATTGGATTCAGACTGGTTGTTTCAGTATCTACTGATACCAGCTGCGCTGCATCCAACCGGATTAACCAATCTTCCAACTCCGCATCCGTATAGATCGTATGATAAGTTCCTGACTGACAAAAAATGGCTTTATCGTTTCCATCATCGCTCGCTGCTGCTTGGCTTTCGCTCATATGGGCTAATTCCGATTGATTTGGATTTGTAGTAACCGCCTTCTGACGTAATTCACGTAACGATACCTTCATATCCAGCTGCTCGTAGAGTCGGGCTAATTGTTCGACGTCCTGAGGTTGCAGCGCTAGATCCGTAATTTTTACCGGCAGATCCACATCACATTTGATGGTGATTAATTTGCGTGCGATATCGAACCAATCCAATGCGTTACGTAAATTATCACCTATTGCACCCTTTATTTCATCGGCATGCATAATAATATTATCTAATGATCCATATTGCGTTAACCATTTGACAGCCGTTTTGGGTCCTACTTTGCGCACACCCGGAACATTGTCAGACGTATCGCCTACCAACATCAAGTAATCTAACATGCGTTCCGGTGGCACGCCAAACTTGGCTAGCACTTTCGCTTGATCCAATACTTCGTTAGTCATCGTATTGATCAACGAAACATGAGAATTCACCAGCTGCGCAATATCTTTATCTCCGGTCGAGATGATGCAACGCATATCAGCTTCAATCGCCTGCTTCGCCAAGGTACCGATAACATCATCCGCCTCCACTCCGTCGATAATCAACATCGGCCAGCCCATGGCACGAATACAGGTATGCAAAGGTTCAATCTGGACCGCCAAATCCAGAGGCATAGGCGGCCTATTCGCTTTATACTCGGGATAGATCTTGTCCCGGAAAGTTTTACCTTTTGCATCAAACACACACGCGCTATAATCCGCCTGGTAATCCTTGTGCAAACGCCGCAGCATATTGAGCACGCCATGAATGGCGCCCGTTGGTTCATTTTCACGATTGCGTAAGTCAGGCAATGCATGATAAGCCCGGTATAAATAAGATGAACCATCAACCAGCAACACTGTTTTCATTTACAAGTTTCCTATGAGCTTACAAGATAAACCTACTAAACCGATCGCGCCCTTGTCCGTGGATAAACTCTGGTCAGCCAAAGAGTCATGGCGCCTATTTGGAATTATGGCAGAATTTGTGGAAGGAACAGAACGACTTGACACAATTCAACCTGCCGTCAGTATCTTTGGCAGTGCGCGCACCCATCCCAACAGTCCACACTATAAATTAGCCGAGCAAATTGCTAAACAACTTTCTGATGCCGGCTTTGCTGTAATTTCCGGGGGTGGCCCAGGTATCATGGAAGCCGCAAATAAAGGAGCTTATTACGGAAAATCACCCAGTATCGGCTTAAACATCCAATTGCCACACGAACAACATCGCAACGCTTTTCAGGATATCAGCCAGACTTTCCGGCATTTTTTTGCCCGTAAATATATGTTTGTTAAATTTGCCACCGCCTACGTTGTGCTCCCCGGCGGCTTCGGAACACTCGATGAACTAATGGAAGCGTTAACTTTGGTGCAAACGGAGAAAACCCGGAAAATGCCTATTATCCTTGTTTATTCAGAATTCTGGCTCGGCTTACTCGATTGGTTCCGGCACGCGCTGATTGCAGAGGGTTTTATTTCAACTGACGATATGAATTTAATTCAAGTTATTGATGAACCTGAACAAGTTGTCAATGCAATTTTCCAGTATTATGAAACCAGCGGATTTGAGCCATCCGCTGCTGAACGAGAAATTCAACTCAATTTATAACCCTCATCAGCGATTTTAGGTAGAATACAAAAACCTGACCCACCGGGAATCACCCATGTACCTGTACCGACTTATTTTGATTGTATCACTCTGCTCAATACTGCCTGTCATGGCGGAATCCGGGCATCCTCAGCAATCGCAGAAACCTAATAAGCACCCCGACAACCTTATACCCTTACCTGAGGTTCCTGAACTGCCCCCTGACATCGATTCTCCACCACTGCTCCCTGAAATTCCAGTGGATCCAGAACTAGAAACCGAAGTTACCATTATTAAACGCGGCGAAGATACTATTGAAGAGCACCGTGTCAACGGTGAACTTCTGATGATCAAAGTAATCCCGCGTATTGGCCCACCTTACTATCTGAAGAAAAACCCTATCAGAAGTCATCACGACCATTCAGGTGAAGGCGGTATTGATGTTAATCCGCCCATGTGGCAAATATTAAGATTCTGATGATAATTAGCGCATAATCATCTATAACTATATGAATAATATATATCTCTACATTATTGCTTTTATTTTCTGCTAATTCATGTCTGTTTTCACACCTGTTACCGATAACCAGCTCACGATTTGGTTACAAGATTATGCACTTGGAAAACTCATCCACTTACAAGGCATCTCATCAGGTATCGAGAATACCAATTACTGGGTCACCACCACGCAAGGCAAGTTTGTTTTAACCCTGTTTGAAAAACTTACCAGTGATGAACTACCGTATTATCTGAATCTGATGGCACATTTGTCGCAACATAAAATACCATGCCCGGCACCAATCCCGCGACTGGATCGAAAGTTACTAGGTGAACTGAACGGCAAGCCAGCAACAATTGTCACATGTTTGCCCGGGCAGTCAGTGACTCATCCAACCACCGTGCAGTGCACGGAAGTCGGCAATGTTCTAGCCAGAATGCATTTGGCAGGAGGTTCCTACCACGGGAAAATGAATAATCCGCGCGGACTAACATGGTGGCAAGCCAGAGCACCCGAAATCGCGCCTTTTTTATCTGATGCAGAAAACCATTTACTCAAGGCTGAACTGGATTTCCAATTAACGCAACAAAAGATCCCATTACCCAATGGAATGATCCATGCCGATTTATTTCGCGATAATATTTTGTTTACCGATCAGGCAATAGGCGGCGTCATCGATTTTTATTTTGCCTGCAATGATGCTTTTTTATACGACCTGGCCATTACTGTAAATGACTGGTGCATGACTGAAAAAAAAGCGCTGGATGAAACTTGCACACTTTCTCTGCTGAAAGCCTATCATGATATTCGTCCGCTCACCGCGGTCGAACACGATGCCTGGCCTGTCATGCTGCGCGCAGGTGCATTGCGTTTCTGGGTTTCCCGATTGTACGACTATCATTTGCCGCGTCCAGGAGAATTAACGCATGCCAAAGACCCGGCGCATTTTCGGGAGATATTGGAAAATCATGCCTCAGATCCAATAAAACTGCGGCAGCTCTGGCTGTAAATTATCATTTAATCTATTCATCGAATTCAACTGGAGAAACATCAATGGAAATTCATCAAGTTAACGCAAAACAGGGATTGCAATGGATCTTAAGTGGCTTCTACCTGTTTCGCAAAGCGCCGCTGGCCTGGGTATTTGTGTGCTTTACCTTGATGTTGATCGCTATCAGCATGTCGTTGGTACCATTACTGGGGAAATTCATTTTTACCTTGATCTCACCCATCTTTCTGGCCGGTATCATGATGGGCTGCAAAGACATGGAACAACAGGGCAGACCACTGGATATATCGCATTTATTTATGGCTTTCAAAACCAATCCGGTGCCACTAATCACTATCGGCGGTATCTATCTAATCGGGCAAATTTTGATTATCGGCTTGGTCATCCTGGTTGGGGGCTCTCAAATGACGGATATGCTGCTATATGGAAAACGAGTCGATGAAAGCGAACTGATGGGCGTCATGAGCAATATGCTAACAGCATCACTGCTTACGCTGGTGCTTTCCATTCCGCTCATGATGGCGTCCTGGTTTTCTCCGCTATTGGTGATCTTTCATAATATCCCGCCCATTGTTGCCATGCAAAAAAGCTTCTTTGCTTGCCTAAGAAACTTTATTCCTTTCCAATTATATGGCATCACACTCATCCTTCTAACCATCCTCAGCATAATGCCTTACGGTGTGGGACTTGTGATTTTGATCCCTACCATTTTCACTTCCATTTATGTTAGTTATAAAGACATTTTTCTGGGTGAACCACTTCGATTCAAAAATAACGAATCCGGACACGATTATCAACAAGCCAACTGGACTGATACCACTGAAAAACCAAAAAAAGACGAAGCCGAAACAAAACAACAATCCCCTACATCGGAAAACAAAATTATAGCTTCCGATTCCGGTGAACTTGTTCCGTGCGCACACTGCAACTTGCTTGTGTCACGAAAAGAGGCCATCGAAGAGAAAGAGCAATTCTTTTGTAGTGAAGAACACCGTAAGCTGTACCAATCTGTGGATAAATCTTCATCATGAATCAGTAGTTCACAAGGAGTGTGCGTATTTTAGACTTGTTCCATAACCCTTCAGTCCACTCGTGTGGCCACAAGTAACAGTTAGATTGATGATTTTCTTGTTCCCGTCTTTAGTGATATAGCCCGCTTTGGCAAAGAGTTTGTAACGCAATGTTTTGAGCATATGCTGAACGTTAGGTTCATCAGAGACCAAATCACTTCCCAACACATCTGACGAAAGAGGCTTATCAAGTTAAAAGCCAGCATAACGGTTAGCAAGGCTGCTTCAGTGGCCCAGAAGTTCTGGAGATTAATTCTGCCCGACAAAGTTATATTTCATGCATTCGTTTCATTAATCCCATACCGCCCCACACTGTGATTTTTTTATTAGCAAATCGAAGTTTAAACTCTACAAGAATATCCCAGAAGAAAATTCACCACAAATCAAGCAACCACAGATTAACTAAAAATCTTTATTTATAACAACCTATTCTAATGACTCCCATTAGAAATTTCTCCTAACGGGGAATCTGGGTTTATCCAGCTTACAAGCATCTAGGCAGCAATGAAATTGCTTGATTCAGCTTCGCCGTATCGGTTACCGGGATATCGATACAGGCAAGCAGTACTTCTTTCTGACCAACAATTTCAAACTTGCTGCCAGAACCATTGCCAATATCTGCAATGCGCGCTGGCAAGTAGAGTTGCTCTTCAAATAGATCAAGCAGAACCTGAAAATCAATCTTCCATTGGAACCAGCAAGGATGCAGTCATGACCCAAATTGGGGTTGCCTTGCGCGTCTATTTGCTCATTACATTTAGTTCTGATAATTATTCGCTGCCAAAAAGAATTACTGCAATGTCCTCACTGACACCAACAAATTCAACAGTTTTATTTGCAGTTATCGATGAAAGATTAAGTTTTTTTCCGAGTGCATCGCATTCCTTGGGAACACTCATTCTACATTCCCAAAAACTGTTAAAGCCAGCAGCCAGAACAATCGGTCGCGTAAACGGCCCGTCATTAAATAGTTTCGCTTCTTTATATTTTTCATCTACCTTGCCGAAGATAGCCAATGCATTGTAATTAGAAGGATGCTGGGGTAGCACAGTCACAATTTTTTGTAAAATAAATTCTGTTTCAGTCTTATGCACATTTAAATACGAATGCGCATTGATCGAAAAATTACTCCCCATCCATAGCAGCAAAAATACACTCAGCCAATAGGTTCTATGGCGTAACTGACTTGATACGAGCAGCAAAATAATTATCGCCGATGATAGGGCCACCAAGCTTCGAGTAGCAATAGCCGCTGCCAGCGGTATAGAAAAAACAAAAAAAGAAATGCTCACAGCTAAAAGAATGATGACTTTAGGAAGGCCAGAACGCCAGAATTGGAAACGAAAAACAAGGAGCAGCATCAATCCAAGAAGATAAACGGGATTATTGTTAGTGCCACTCATAAAAAGCAGAAGAACTTCAGCTTTGAGGCTCTGAATAACAAAGAACACATTTCGAATGAAGCCCTGAAAATCCTGAACAGGCATAGCTTGTCTCCATTCCGCTGGAGTAATTCCGACTTGGCCTGTAATAATGAATATTGCAACAAGTGCTAGAACAAAGCCTACAATTGAGCCCAAAATCCAAAAAAAGAAATGGCTGAATAAATATGTTCCAATTTTCCCGGCGTCTTGGTTCTCTGAATCGAGCCTCCCCAGAAAAAGTAAAGGAAGTATAAAGTAATAATTCTGCATCATGCCAAATAATAAAAAACCACCCAGCAAATAGATTATCCGATGGGAAACTCCCTTTTCAGCCAGCCAGGTCAAAATTAGCAATGTGATGACTGTAGGGAAATGGGTTGCTGGCCAAAGGCTTTGGTGTACAAAAGAAGGGGCCATCAGCAAGACGGATGCGATTATTACCGCGTATCGAGAGTCTTGAGAGAAATTGCTCGCTATACGAAATAGTACCACCCACGAACAAAAAAGGAACAGCAGGGAGTATGTCACTAGTGGCATCTGCCGTAACCCATGATGCAGCATGAAATTTATCCACCTGCCTTCTTCCATTAGCTTAAATTCGAAACTGGGATAATAATGAACTTCATCAAGTCCAAATACTTTAAGGCCTGGCAGCAAGTAATAAGCGCTAAATAATAGAATTAGCGACAATATCGCCGCAAGATTACGAATGATAAGTGGATTAATAAATAACGGCATGCGGTCTAGATATTGCAAAGTGCCTGATCGTGCTTGATCAAATAAAATGTTTTTCATCATCGGGAGTCTTGTTTACGTACAAACCAGTGGATATAGCTTTCTCTTAGCTCCAAACCAAGTATTTATTTATCAGATAAAAAATCAAAGTATAGGTGGCCATTGCAAATATCTGAGCAATCTCAGGAATGACTTTGAATACACTCATCATATAAAATAGCATCGCCTGATTCAGCGCAAAAGCAAAAACGAAACCAATCGCGAATCGGATACCAGCTCCAAGAGATAGCTGCGTATTCTTGAAGACAAATAAGCAATTTAGCGTGAAAGCAACGCACAGTCCAACACCGTACCCGATAGCATTGGATAGTTCTGGGCCAAGGCCAATCCAACGCAGCGCCAACAGAAAGACGCCATAACCAACCAGTGTATTAATGATTCCTGCAGTCGCGTAACGCAAAATCTCATCAGAAGCAGGTTTCATCGAGATCAACGATGCTGAATCACTGGACAACGACTTTTCTTAAGAGTATCTTTTTCAAAGCCTTTATATTCTGAAATAATATAAAGTGGGCGTTGCTTTATTTCGGTATATATCCGGCCAACATATTCACCCAAAATACCTACAGTAATGAGTTGTACACCACCGATAAATAGAATCGCAATCATCAATGCCGCCCAGCCCTCTACCCAGGAATTGGTAAAAACACGAACGGTAAAAGCATATAGGATACCTAAAAATGCAAGGCCCGCTGAGAATAACCCCAGTCCAATTGATATTTGCAGAGGTTTCGTTGAGAACGACAAAATTCCATCAGAAGCAAAACGAAGCATTTTCCTTAACGAATATTTAGTTTCACCAGCAAATCGCTTGGCGCGTTTGTAAGGTAGCGCAGCCTGTTTAAAACCAACCCAGCTTACCATGCCACGCAAAAACCTACCCTGTTCCGGCATGGCTCGGAGTGTGTCGACAACAGCTCGACTCATCAATCTAAAATCACCTGTATCAAGAGGTATTGGCGTATCGGAGAGCCAATTCAGCAGACGATAAAAACCATGCGCGGTCACCAACTTAAAGATGGATTCATCGGGGCGTTCGATACGCGTACCATAGACTACATCATAGCCTTCATGCCACTTGGAAATCATTTCGTGAATCACTTCGGGGGGATCTTGAAGGTCGGCATCGATTAGTACAACTGCGTCACCACTGGCTACATCAATACCGGCAGTCACTGCGATTTGATGGCCAAAATTACGCGCAAAACCAATAAACTTAATACGAGAATCATTTGCAGTATAGCTTTTAAGAAGCTCGCGTGTGTGATCGCGACTGCCATCATCGACAAAAATTAATTCGACATCGAGATTAACGAGTTCAGCGCAAAAAGCTTTTAATTGCTTTACTGTCTCATCGATAACTTCTTCCTCATTGTAGCAAGGGATGACTATAGACAATAATGATGTTTTAACCATTTTGGTTTTTATTGAGAAGTTTATAAAAAACAATTAATTCCAATATGTTACAAGATATTTAGTCTCCCTATAAAACTAAAAAACTACCTGATTAATTACATTACTCAAAGATATCTATAGAATTTGAAGAATGTACAACAGATACAAAGAAAAAGACAATGACAATGAATAAAATTCCGCTCCAAGTCGGCCTATACCTGCATGAATTTTTTGCGTTAATATGGCACAGAGGAACAATGTAGACCAGTGTTGTTTGCTTCTAGGCGGTCGCAAGGATAGAAATGTTCGCGTTGCGATGTAACCGGTACCCATAACGGTCGTAGGCTATGAGAATGCTTGGGTTGTGATTATCAATCTTCCTCAATTGCGGGCACTATACTTGATGATGCAAAGCAAGAATGCGGCAAGTGCTCTGGAACTTAAGCGGCAGTGGTTCTGTTGCAAATCTTCTGAGTTGCATATAAATCGATTACGATAATCAATCAGAATTTTCTCACCTAAAAAGCTAACGCCACTTAATTCAGTCAGTCATAGTCCAGATTGATTGGACGACATGCTTATCGCGCGAATGTTTCGGTTTTGCTTACAACATCTTTGTGTTACCGAAAATTTGCAACCACTATTGCAACTCAAATACAACACCATTTGAAGTGCTCCTGATACTTTTGGGATGTGATTGTGCTTGACGTAATTATAATTATTATGTTTGAATACTGCACATATTTCATAAGAGGATTAGCTATGTCAAATCGTGGCGGAAAAAGGGAAAACGCAGGCAGACCACGCGGTCAGGGTAAATATGGCGAATCGACGATTGCGATACGTGTGCCGGAAAGTCAGGGAGCTATCATCAAAGAATTTCTGGGCGCGTATAAGCAAAAAAGAGCCGGCTCGGATCATGAAGTAGCAAACGTGGATGAGTTTTTCACTCCGGCTATCAGCGATCTGCCAACCAGGCTGCCACTTTTCTCTACCAAAGTCGCTGCAGGTTTCCCAAGCCCGGCGGATGATTACGTCGAGAAGCGCCTTGATATCAGTGAATTTTTAATTGATCATGCTGCATCAACCTTCTTTGTTACGATCAAGGGAGATTCGATGATTGATGTGGGTTTGTTACCAGGTGACAAAGTTGTGGTGGATAGATCAAAGACGCCAGGTGTCGGTGATATTGTACTTGCAGTAGTGGATCGTGAATTCACCATCAAAATCTTTGATTACGGAGCGAACAAAATGCCAAGGCTTATGCCAGCCAATTCGTCAGGTGCTTACAGACCCATTTACATCCGTCCAGATATGCAGTTTGAGATTTTTGGTGTCGTCACAGGATCATTTCGCCGTTTCAAGTGATTAAATTACTGCAGTTAGAAATTAAAGTCATCGCACTCCATGTCTGACCGTTCTATCGCGCTGATTGATGTGAATAATTTCTATGTCAGTTGCGAGCGGGTGTTCAATCCCAAACTGGAAGACAAGCCTGTTGTGGTGCTATCCAACAATGACGGCTGTGCGGTCGCCAGAAGTAACGAAGCCAAAGCACTGGGTGTTAAAATGGGGCAACCTTGGTTCCAACTGAAAAAAAAAAAAAAAAAACATGGAATCATTGCTTACTCATCCAACTATGCTTTGTATGCAGACATGAGTAACCGTGCCATGAGTATATTAGCAACGTTCAGCCCGGATCATGAAGTGTATTCCATCGATGAATGCTTTCTTGATCTCACCGGATTTAAGGCACAACACTTCATTTGCTACGGTCAGCATATTCGTCAACAAATTAAGCAATGGACGGGATTGCCGGTTTGTGTCGGTATTGGATCCACCAAGACATTGGCAAAATTGGCTAACCATATCGCCAAAAAGCACCCTGAATTTAATGGCGTGTTTAATCTGAACGCCATATCACCCTGGCAACAAGACGACTGGTTCAGCAAAATTGCGGTCGGTGAAGTCTGGGGAATCGGTCGACGGCTTGCACCCAAACTGCATGAAATAGGAATTTACACCGTCCTTGATCTCAAGCAAGCTTCACCTTCACGAATGCGTTCCAATTTCTCGATTGTCATGGAAAAGATTATCCGTGAAATCAATGGTACGTTCTGTATCGAACTGGAAGAAATCAATCCGTCCAGAAAACAGATCATCAGTTCACGCTCCTTCGGAATTCCTGTCTCCTGTTTGGCCAGTTTGAAAGAATCGGTTTCTCTTTATATCAGCCGTGCAGCAGAAAAATTACGACGGCAACAATCATATGCCGGGTCAGTCTACATCACTATCCGCACCAGTCCGTTCAATGAGAAAGAGGCATATTATGCGAATAGCCTGACGATACCGCTTTCGACGCAAACTGACGATACCGTGCTGCTAACCAAAGTTGCTCTGTGGGGGCTGCGAAAAATTTATCGCCGTGGCTATAAATATCAGAAAGTGGGTGTGATGTTATCTGATCTGGCATCTGCGCATAACCGCCAATCCGACCTCTTTAACCTGGTATCAGTAGATACGAAATCGGATAACTTGATGCATGTCATAGATCAAATCAATGCCCACATGGGAAGAAGCGCAGTCAAATTAGGATCCGAGGGATTCAGGCAACCGTGGAAGATGAAACAAGGAAATCGGAGCCCAAGCTACACCACAAGCTGGAATGACTTGATTAGTGCTCAATAGCATGTCAATTCAATTAAAACAGTTAAATTTGGCATCCAGTACTAGGGATACCGCAAAGATTCCTTAAAGTGTAGAATATTTCGAATCTTTCGGTACTCGACTAAGTAACGACTCAATAAAATTAGAAGGCAATAATCATGACAGAACCAAGGCAGGTACCCAACGTAACTTTTAAAACCCGCGTACGTGATGAATCGGTAGGTGGTGATAATCCATTTCGCTGGCAAGATGTTACAACGGATGATATTTTCAAGAATAAACGAATTGTATTATTTGCGTTACCCGGCGCGTTCACGCCGACGTGTACAACCGCTCATCTGCCGGGTTATGAGAAACACTATGATGATTTCAAAGCATTGGGTATTGATGAGGTGGTTTGCTTGTCCGTGAATGACGCATTTGTTATGTATCAATGGCGCAAACATCTTCGAACCGAGAAAATATTTATGCTTCCCGATGGTAATGCGGAGTTCACTCGAAAGATGGGGATGCTTGTAGACAAATCGAACTTAGGTTTTGGTATGCGTTCATGGCGGTATTCTATGATTGTTCAAAACAAGGAGATAGAAAAAATGTTCGTTGAATCCGGTTATACAGACAATTGCCCCACTGATCCTTTTGAAATTTCTGGCGCCGATTCTATGTTGGAATACCTGAAGTCTAAATGACTGAACGATTATGATTTGGAACATTTGACTTGAAGATCCAAATTCTCTCTTATGAGATAGATGAACCCAACAAAACGTTTGACGATAGGAAAAGCTACGATACGTTAAGTCTCCGGAATTTAAATCCACCTTTCTCGATACGCCTGTGCTGCATCCAAACGTAGCCTCCACTACATTTGCTGCTGCAGTAGCCGAACTGGAGTATACATACTTCCAGGTTGCTAAAAGTGATATCGATCTTGGATTCATTGTGGAAGGACTATGTGATGGCCGAGATAAACTGAATTTTGCTGACATTCGGGGTAGACAAATTTTTCCTACAATTTATGACAAGACCATTTTTCTTGGTACGCGTCTCGCCTTTAATGACATACAAGATTCATCCATTCTTGCGGGCTTTGTCACTGATGTTGTGGATGGACCAGCAACCTTGCATGTTGAAGCTGAACGCAGACTCGGCGAGCGCATGAAAATCGAGCTTATTGGCCAAGCATGCTTTGAATATACTCCTAAAAATCCCGTGTCTTTTTTCGTGCAGAACAGTTTTGTTACCTTAAGGATTTCTAAATTCTTTTAACCCAAACAGGCCGAGCAAAGCCCTGCAAGTTTATCCCCAAACCCAATATCCAAAGCCTTGCCTTGACAACAAAGTCCATGTAGTCTGCTGAAGTTATTAATCGCCTTAAAACAGACAGCTGCAACTAAAGGAAATTATGAATATTTTGCATCAATGGCGTTTTTTCCGCTCCGGCGGTTTCGATCAAGTTCACTTAAACTCAAGCGCTGACTTAGTATCACTCGGCGAGCTCGACCCTAAGCTTTGGGCAGCACTGAGTTGCCCTACCGATAATCTGGAATTTGATGCTAAAACACTCGAATTCATTGATACCGACAATGATGGTCATATACGCGTCCCAGAGATCGTTGCAGCCGTGAATTGGACCACCTCACTGCTAAAGAATCCGGAAGATATGATCCGTGGATCAAATTCCCTGCCTTTGACCGCTATCAATGATGACATGGCAGAAGGTGCACTGTTACTGGCATCGGCAAAAGAAATATTGCTCAATATCGGCAAAGGCGAAGAACCCGCAATCACCGTTGAAGATACGGCAGATTTGAACAAGATTTTTGCCAGCACAAAATACAACGGGGATGGCATTATTCCTTCAAATACCGCGTTAGAATCCAGCACTCAAACTGTCATTGAGGAAATTATTTGTTGTGTCGGATCGGATGAAGATCGATCGGGTTTGCCAGGTATCTCTGAAGAAAAAGTCAAACAATTCTATATTGAAGCAAACGCTTTCTCTGAATGGTGGCGAGAAGCGGAAAAAGACTCAATCAACATTCTACTACTGGGCGACGAAACGAACGCTGCCGAAGCAGCGTTCGATCGGGTTAAGGTTAAAATTGATGATTATTTTACACGCTGCAGATTGGCAGAATTTGATCAGCGTGCCAGTGATCCGTTGAATCCTGCGCTAACGGAATATGAAGCGCTGACCAGCAAAAATTTGTCGGCAGATTCTGAAGAAGTTGCTGCTTTTCCTTTGGCAAAAATTGAAGCGAAAAAACCGCTTCCGCTTGAAAACGGGATTAATCCTGCCTGGACTGGAGCTCTGACTGAGTTTAAAAAGAAGGTTGTCGTTCCACTGTTAGGAAATAAAGATAACCTAAGCAATGGAGATTGGCAGGAATTATGCAACAAATTCTCTGCTTATCAAGCTTGGTTGAGAGCCAAGCGTGGGGCTGCCGTGGAATCTCTAGGGATCAAGCGTGTTCGCGCCATTCTGACGGGCGGGTATCATGAAAAAATCATGCAACTGATTCAAAACGACAAGTCACACTCCGGCACCGCAGATGCCATCAATGCGGTGGAAAAGTTAATTCGCTTTCATTGTCATCTTTTTCAGCTATTGGATAATTTTGTATCTTTTCATGATTTCTACACGGCCCAGAACAAGGCAATTTTTCAAGCCGGATCACTTTATTTGGATGGCCGTAGTTGTGATTTTTGTTTGTATGTCACAGATATCAACAAACACAGCAGCATGGCAAATTTAAGCGGCACCTATCTTGCTTATTGCGAGTGCCGGCGAGAAGGCGATGATAGTAAAAAAATGAATATTGCTGCGGCTTTCACGAATGGCGATGCAGACAATTTAATGGTGGGCCGGAATGGCATTTTTTATGACCGAAAAGGCCAAGACTGGGATGCGACGATCGTGAAAATTATCGAACACCCCATCAGTGTCCGCCAAGCGTTCTGGTATCCATACAAGCGAATCGGCAAAATGATCGGTGAACAAGTCGAAAAACTAGTCAGCGCCCGGGAAAAAGCGGTGCAAGATCAAGCCGCTTCCGGCATAACAAATACCGCACATGCAGCGGATGCAGGCAAAGCGCCTCCCGCACCATTTGATGTGGGAAAGTTTGCTGGTATTTTTGCGGCTATTGGGCTGGCCATTGGAGCCATCGGAACTGCGATTGCATCCGTCGTTACAGGATTCATCAGCTTGTCCTGGTGGCAAATGCCACTCACAATCATTGTGCTGATTCTCTTCATCTCAGGCCCATCGGTTATCCTTGCATTTCTCAAGCTGCGCAAACGTAATCTGGCACCACTACTGGATGGCAATGGTTGGGCAGTAAATACACGCGCCATTATTAATATCCCATTCGGCGCTTCATTAACGAAAATAGCCGCGTTACCGCCCGGCGCTCAGCGGTCACTGATCGATCCTTATGCTGAAAAGGAACGCCCATGGAAACTATATTTGTTCCTCTTATTACTGCTGGGTAGCATCCTATATTTTTGGAATAGTGATTACTTCAACAAAAGCATTGGGGAAGAAACACAAAAACAACTCTCGGGTGAGAAAAATGAAATATCCTCTGGAGACGAAGCCAAATTCGATAACGCCAATTTGGAAAATAAAATTCCGAATACATCTCAATCCGTAAGCAATTTAAATCCTGACGCCAAAGCTGCTACAGATAAACAATCCGAGGCATCGTCGGCAACAATTGTTCCAGTGCCCAAGCCAACCAGTCATTGAGAAACTAATTTATGCTGTTTCTAAACCATCTGCCAAAATTGGAGCAATTCAGCATAGAAGACTGAACAAATATTATATTTTATTAATTCTAATCAATAGCTTTTAAGAGTTTCTTCATGTAACATGAGATACGAAGTCGTTATATCATAAGCACGTACGAAAGCACTTTCATCAATGTTTTTCACAGAAGGAGCTGTCATGAATAAGTCGCAAAAAAAAGAAATATGCAATTTATTGATCCTATGCACCCTAATATTTGGCAGCTCGAGCGCCTTAGCAGGAAAAATTCATTCTCCTTGCAGCTACCATCCGATCGACATTGATAAGTACGGCAAGCAGCCTTTCCAGAACCCGCCCGAACTGCATCCACAAAATGGCAGGCTAGAAACTGAACTGACAGTGCAGTATACCGATCCAAAAATCACCAGCATTGCGGGTTGCGGCGTAAAACTGCGCACTTATAACGGTAAGCTGGTGGGTCCAACCTTGCGTGTCCGGCAGGGAGATGTCATCAATTTACTGTTGAAAAACCGATTACCGAAAGAATCGCCCAACGAAATTCAAGCGCAATTCGATCAGGAAAACCAAAACGCCTATCTGGATACCATTCCGGCGTCTTTCAATACCACTAATGTACACTTCCACGGCTTACACGTATCACCTACCGGCAACAGCGACAATGTGCTGTTGGCCATTGCGCCGCAAACCGATTTTCCTTACGAAGTCACATTACCGCAAGACCATCCGATCGGTTCTTACTGGTATCATGCTCATGCGCACGGCTCGACGTCAATTCAGGTCGGCAGCGGTATGGCAGGTGCCATTGTCATTGAGGACAATCCAATCACCACGCCAAAAGCGCTATTGGCCGCCAATGCCAACGAAAAAATCTTCGTGCTGCAAACCACCCTATATAATCAAAAGGGAGAACTGAATAACATC
>RRZT012317014.1_pt1 | contig 22983 bp, 30 predicted proteins | sample 2165551 | NCBI WGS metagenome assembly RRZT01 (sample SAMN10456910, study PRJNA506462) | wastewater metagenome | biome: wastewater; feature: sludge; material: wastewater sludge; isolation source: wastewater sludge with Escherichia coli K12::gfp cells carrying plasmid... | place: USA: Moscow, Idaho... | reverse complement strand
GTTGTAATTCCATTTGTGTTCTCCCCATAATCAGATCCTCCCCAACCTTTGAATTTATAAATATAACCGTACTACAATTTTCTGTTTTTTTGCTTATATATCGTCTACACTTATCGAAGTTTGCATACTCAAATCTAATCCACCACATATGAAGTCAACATTCAACCTAGATTTACAACATTATTATTGGATATGGTTTCCATTTTCTATGGTTCTATTTTTAACAATATGGATTTGAAAGCCATCTTTTGGTTCCTTTTATTTCTGCCTCTTCATCAATTAACTTATATGTAAGTTTATCTATGTCAGAAAAACTCATGTTTTCCTTAAATCCTTTGCCTCCATCAAGCTAGATACAGTTCATTAATCTGTCAAAAGTAGCTTCACAGGTTCTTCTTGGACACTTTGCTAATGTAGAATCAAAAAAGTTGGTATGGTATGAATAATGGTGTGTATGAATAAATTCACTCCATGAATCAATTACTTCTTCATCCCTTATATCTATTAGTTCTATTTCTTCTAGTTCTCTATCCTCAATTGATCCCCAAGCCTTTTTCATCATTGCTACAGCTTATACATCACTTTTGGGAGCACTATATCCAAATATAGTAACTATATACGCTCGCTCTAAAGCATTATTTAATGTTTTCCACGATTTACTAATTGCAATATCACTACTGTAATCTTTCTTTTTTATTGGAAATAAGAGTTTCATAGGACTAAGAGACTTACCGCATTTGCATATTCTTCCTACATTTCCCATAATATTATCTTCTTCACAGAATCCAACAGCTACATTTCCATGCAAAAAAGCAACTTGTGGGGTCTAAAAAAGGGTGAATATCCTCAGCATTGCCCCAACGTGCAGAGCCGTATTCTATGCCCTTACGATATTTCTTAGCGTTCTTGTCCTTTAGATAAACTATAAGCCGGATAACTGCTGCAATAGCTACTCCGAATAATAAATCTTTTGGATATAGACTTGGTAAAGGATTTTCAAATGCTAATGTAAAACCATCCGTAAGATTTAAAATCTTGTCACCTATCTCATATCCTACGGCTAACCGCCATGCCTGTGATACTTTGGTAAATAGCAAAGCAAGAAATAAATAAGGAATATTTAAGATAAACAGTTTTTTTGTCTTTGTATTCATAGGCTTTGCTCCCTATCCTTATTTTTCACCTTGCTAGGAACGGCATTTTGCACAAGTTCTGTAAACTTTTTAAGTTGTGAAAGTACTGAGGGTCTTTCCGCTTTTCGTACTGTCTTAGCTGTGAAATCAGTAAAAGAGGCAGTAATAGCATCTGCATCCCTGCCTTTGAAAAAGACAAGATATTTAGGTGGTGTTACGCTTTTGTCTTTATTAATGGCAAAGTCCACCCCATATTTTCTTGCCGATTGTTCAAAGCTTTTGATATTTTTATCTGTAATTTCAATATTGGTCATTCCTGCATTTTGCTTGGCAAGGTCTTTTATACTTTGCTTACCTTGAGGAATTTCAGGGTAGTTTTTCTTATCCTTACGCCATGCTAAATATTTAAGAATAGCTGCCTTTAAACTTCTTACTGTAAGCTTTGTACCGCTTATTACAAGTGCTACTGTTCTATTTTCTACTTCTTCCTGCATAGGAAGCTCCTCCCTTCTGTTTTTGACATAGAAAAAGGCATTTTGTAATCCTCTTGTATCAGGTACAAAATGCCTTTAGGGGTTTCTATTTAAATCATGATTAACTAGTGCCGGGTAATAACTATCTATGGTTGATGGTGCATTAAACAAGGTAGCCAGTAAATACCGCCTGATGTTACGGATATAGGTGGTGGTCTTATCAAGACATTCAAAGACATAGTCAATATGCAAACAATTTATCCTTAGTAGCTTTTCTTTTACTAGTTGTGCTGGGTAATCATCTCCTGCAACATTTATTATGGCTTTTGTAGAACATAAAGTTTCTACCATTAGGTCTACGATTTCATCTAATCGTTCACGGTTATGGTTGTTCTTGATATACTCATATTCAATATTTTTCAAAACCATTTCTTTTATTTCTGCTAGGCTATCACATCCAATCCCATCATATCTTATCTTTTTTTCTTGTGGCTCTTTATTTGATTGATACGGATTTGATGGATAAGGATTTGATACCTCCATATTTAATGAATTAGTATTTAATATATTAGTACTTAATTGGTGGGGGTTTCCCAAGATAGGCTCAGCCTGTTTAGGTTTTTCCAAGATTGAATTTTCCAATATAGGTTTCTCCTGTGCTTGATTATCCAGGATGGGATTATCCAGTATTGGATTTTCCCCTTTAGGTGGTATATCAGTTATATCAAGGTTTTGAGGCTGTTCAAAAATAGTATATTCTGTCGTAGTCAGTTGCCTTTTTTCATTCCTTAACCGCATACGAATCACATATCCATTAACTTCTAGTTCCTTTACACCACTGTTAATACTATCTATGCCATCCTTACATATACAGGCAAGTCCCTTGGTCGTATAATCCCAGTTCTCCGGTAAAGAAAGCATAAGGGATAATAAGCCTTTTGCTTTTAGGGAAAGCTCTGTATTTCTTAAATGATGGTTTGACATCACTGTATAATCCCTTGTTTTTTCCACTCTAAAAACTGCCATAAATAAAACCTCCTCTGCTAAAGTCTTGTTTATCTTTCCTGATCCCTAGTTCGTTTTTTATGCCAGCCTTCAAGTAGTTTAATAATGGTTTCTTCCATTTGTTTTGGTGTATATGATTTTGGAAAATACCTCTTTAACTTATCTCCTGTAAGGGTTACCTTATCTAAGTCTCCCTTCTTTTCCTCACTCATTATGGCACTCATAACTTCAAGGCTTAACTTCCCCTCATTACTAAATTTCTTTAATCTCTGTGCCTGTGAAAGTGAAGGTGTTGCCTGTTCCATATCCATAGCTTCAAGTAAATCAGCTTGTTCCTCACCTTTAAGGAAAGATAATTCTACAGCAGGATTAAAAGCTATTTTCTTTTCATCTACCATTGAAAGTATTTCAGGAATAAGATGGGTAAGACGGATATAACGCTGTACCTGTCTACCGCTATCCCCACCTTCTTTACCTACAATATCTGCTGTTTCTAACTTTCCGACAACTTGTCGGGAAGTCAAATCATTCCTTGCACCCTGATTTTTAATAGCATCTAATTTCATTTTGTATGCAAAGGCTCTTTCACTTGGTAAGATATTTTCCCTTTGCAAATTGCTGTCAACCATGATAATAATGACGGCATCATCGTCAAGGTTACGGACTATGACAGGCATTGTTTCTAGTTCTGCAATTTCACAGGCTCTTTTCCTTCGGTGTCCTGCCACAAGTTCGTATCCACCTTCATCACGGGGTCTTGCAATGGCTGGAACTAAAACTCCATATTGTTTAACACTTTCTGCTGTGTCAAACATAGCTTCATTGTCAATTACCTTAAATGGGTGGTCTTTAAAGGGATGTAATTCTGTTAAAGGAATTTCAATTATCTTTTCTCGGTTTTCATCAGCCCTACTTTCCTCTGTGGAAAATAAATCATCTACTGATGCCAGCTTTATGTTTTTGGCGGATCTTTTCAATTTTCAACACCTCCTTGGTTAAATTTTCATACCCTTCTGCAACTTTACCTTTTGGATCATGGGCAAAAATACTTTTCCCCTCTGCACTAATTTCTGCTGCCTTTACTGAGCGGGGTATATCTGCTTTAAATACTTTAATACTTCCTTCATAAGTTTCCCTTACTAGGGTGCTAATGTCCTTTGCAAAGTTAGTACGCCCATCTACCATAGTTAGTAAAATACCATCAATCTTTAGTTTAGGGTTTATCTGTCTACGTACCTTCCCAATGGTCTGTAAAAGCTGTTCTAATCCCTTTGCAGGTAGATAATCAGCTTGTACAGGGATAATTACACTATCAGATGCAGCAAGAGCATTAATCGTTAACATACCTAAAGAGGGCATACAGTCTAAAAGAATATAATTATAGTCTTTCTTTACTCTATCAAGGTATTGTTTAAGTATGGTTTCCCTGCTCATAGCATTAACAAGGGATACTTCCATACCAGATAATTCAATGTTGGCTGGGAGTAAATCTACCCCCTCATAATGTTGTAAGATACCCTCTCTAGGCTCAATAGGTGTATCTGTAATAACCTTTCCCATTACTGTTGCAATAGTTGTTGGAAGCTTATCCGGCTGTGGGAATCCTAAGCTAATGGATAAACTCCCTTGTGGATCTGCATCTATCAGTAAGACCTTCTTATTTTCCATAGCTAAGCCTATGCCTAAGTTGGCAGAGGTAGTTGTTTTGCCTACACCACCTATTTGATTGGTGATGGCAATTATTTTTGCATTCAAATTTCTTCCCCCTTCGACTTTGGGTACAAAAAAACCGCTTACTTTACTTTTCAATAAAGAAAACGGCTTTTATTTTAATTTAATTTTACTTAGAGATTACATAGTATAAATATTGCTGAATATCTTAATTTAATCATACATCAACATATCTACACACTCCATATCTAAAACTACTGATACTTCAATTTTATTTCTCAATTCCTTATTTCTAAAATCATCACCATTTTTAGTAAAAGTAACATAGTTCGTAAAGTGTTGAAAATTAAGGATTTCTACGTATCTTTCCTTTGCATTCCTATTACGCACTCCACATGCCTTGAGGTGACAATAAAGATGTCATATGCTGATATTATCCCCTTGGTGGAAGGATATATTTCTGAATTTATGAGAACATAATAACCCTTTTTTCATTAAAATCATAAAAAACAAAACCCTCGAATAATTATTAATTCAAAAGCTTTGTTTTTGTAATTTATATAATTAATTATTATCTACTTTCCCAGTGTTTCTTTGCATTATCAAATATTTCATCTAAAGATAGATCATCAAATATTTCATCTTCTAGTTTCAAATAATCTTCTTTACTTATTCCTTCGGAGTGGCGTATAAATCGTAAAAATCCAGAATACCCTAGCTCCTTTATTAATGCTCTAGAGCCTTTTTCTATTATTTCTCTATCTGTGAATTTGCTTTTTTCATTCAATAACATCAATATCCATCTCCTTTCTAAGAAAATCTATAGGATTATATAGTTTAACATCTTTAATTATATCCTTCAAGTTATCTCCATTTCCTTCAATTGTCTTTATAAATTTATCATCACAGGTTATAAAATATTTGCAGCCTCCATATACAGCTGAAGCGAGATGTAAAGCATCTTTATCTTTAGCATTTGATTTCATAACTATATCTTTAGCTATCTCTTTGATTCTATCATTAGGCTGTATTACCTCATTACACAAGGTAGAAATAGATATGATATTAAGTTTCCTCTCTATAAAAGGATTTCTACTATTTTCATATTCCAAAACAAAGGACCATACTAATTCATATTTTTTCTTTTCGATTAGTTCAAATAAAATATCTATTGCCATAGACTCAAATCTTATTCTCATCTGTGTTTGATCATCAAACACCCTATTGTATATGTTCATATCAAAATATATTTTCATCTATATTCCCCCTACCTATATGCCTCTTATACTTATTATATCATATTCGGAGAAAATCTGTCCTATTTAGTATAGCCTATCCAGCATTCATTTATTAAACCTTTGTAACTAACCTTATCCATATTAGATAAGAAACTAGAATGAATGTATCCACAATCATTGCATCTATTACTAACATTAATTAAGCTGGAATTACAATCCTTAACACCTCCCTCACAATTAAAATAATTATTAATAACTATGCCATTTCTCCTTGGTTGAAAATTTGGCACCATAACCATCAGTTGCTCCATCCCTTCTAATGAAGTACCATACATAAATAATTTTGACATTGTTCTCAATCCTTTCTTTTCTGTTTTTAGACATAAAAAAAGAGGCTAAGTCTATTTGGTCATTTAAGCTGACCTTAAAACTTAGCCTCCTAATATCTACAAATTTTATAATAGAAACTTATCGTAAAACCTATTTTCTGCTTCGATATAATTTATCTATTTTATTTTGTTCTTTTATAAGATTTAAATATGCGTTACTGATTAATTTTTTCTTTTCATCCGACACCCCTATTATAAAATATTGGAACACCTTTAACCATTGATCATGACTTAGACAGGTTGGACTATCTGTCATTTTAAATCCAATATCGTTAGATAGTCTCTTTATCTGTTTATAAGAAAAAATGTATTTGCATCTGGTTTTCATATCTTTTCCTATATTACTGAAGATATATGCAATAAAATCTGAGTATAAGTCTTTCATATCTTTTTTTACTAGTATATTCTCTCTTTTTTTAATGCGCATAAATACACTATCAACACTAGGAACTGGATTGAAATCAGTTCTTTTAAGATCCCTTATAATTTCAAAATTAAAATATGGTTTAAGAAGTAAAGATTGCATACTTTCTCTATTGTAGGGCTTGCCAGCATACTTTTCTGCTGCCTCCTTCTGAAGTACAATATATATTTCTTCAGGTGGATTGGCATTAGATGTTAATTTTGACAAAATAGCTGCAGTAATATTATAAGGAATACTAGAAAAAACCTTATATTTATATTCCACTGGTAATTCAAATCCTAAGAAGTCCCCATGGATTATTTCAATGTTTCTTATATTATAGAATTTATTCTTCAATTTTTTATATAAATCATAATCATATTCTATAACATATAACCTCCTACACCTCTTTACCAATTGTTCTGTAATAATACCTTTACCTCCCCCAATCTCTATTACAATATCATCCTCGCATATGTTACTTTCTTCTATTAATTCACTCACTAATTTTTTGCTCTGTAAAAAATTTTGTGTATTCTTTAATTTAATATGATTATTTTTATTAAACATTAAATCCACCCCTTAAAGTTATTTTTTATGTGGATTCATGTATATTGAATAATCCATGATGGCAAAAACAAAAAAACTATAAATGAATAAACTATCCATCTATAGCTTCCTAAATTTAACAATATTTTTTTGTAAAATATTTATAACAAATAATAATTTTACTGCTTAGTCCGTTGGACATTATAAAAAGGCACAAAGATACCTTGTTTTAAAGATGTAGTAAATTAAAAATATGGCTAGCCGCATGGGTTTTCATTATAAGAATCCACTAATATAAGGTATAATAATAAAGCCTAGATTCTAGACCAATTTACCTTACATTGAATTTATTTAGTTGTATTTATTTAACAACTAAATGACGAATTCTTATTGAAGCTATACCCATTTTGCAACTCTCCTTCCTATAATTTAAAAACATTATAACACGATTATATATATTTATCAATCTAGACTATTGCCACGTTGTTCACCCCATCCTCCTCCATTTATTCATTTCCCACACTCGCCTATGGATGAAAGAATATTTTTTCTATGTTCATCATCTATTTTAGTAGCAATCTTCCAGTCTCATTTCAAAACCTACTGATTCATTATAATACATTCCAGTGTAAATATCTGAAGCCGGATGATGAATACCTCTTGCTCTGGAACCTCCAAGTACCATACCTACAATACCTGGCACTTCTTTTAGCTCTTCATTTATTTTATAAATAATTTTTTCTACAGTCATAAATCTTCGCCTCATTTTTCAAACGTTTCAATGCCTTAGATCATTTCTTACTCGTTCTTTCCATTTGTTAATATTTGAGATTGCATTTTGCTCTCCACCTAAATATATATCTTCAATTGTCATAGACCAAAGTCTTAATTCCCGCTTTCTTTCCTTGTTTGGAATAGAGTTTGTTATTTTCCCTACCGATTTTACCATTTCCCGATTCTTCTTGAGAATATATGGTGTCTCCCAACTATTATCATAAGAATCAATAAATAGTTTAACTAAATGCTTATATCCTTCTTCTGTATAATTCGAAGGATGTTGTATCATATAACATGAGACAAGCCAAAAATGTAATTCATATAGCTTAGGATCATTATGTTCCCAAACAAGAGGAAAACCGAATAATTCATAGCATGAAAACCCATCTGTCTCTCTAGTTCCACATTCTATACATCTACCAAATTTCATAACTGTATTATTATCAACCATTTATCAATCAAACCCCTTTATTATCCTCATAATACTCAGTTTATACTATTACGTAACGTAATTGTCAATTTTATTATTTATCTTAAGATTTTAAAACAAAATATCAAGAACTATTATCTATATCTTTTTCTGCTATTTATATTAAAATTATCCAATGTCATCTATAAAACACCCTATCTTTAAGGGTCAAAAACGATGTTTTTACCGATTTTTGACCCGTTTTTCGTCCTAAAACCACTATATGTGTGGTCGAATCCTATTGTTTCTTGGTGGAAACATACTTTTCAATAAAATTAAATTTATATCATATTTTATATCTTTACGAGTAGATTATAGCCATTTTAGTGTAATAAATATATTTCCTAATTACAAATTTTCAGATTCTTTATAAACTAACAGTTTAAATATATTGTTCCATTAACTGTCCTAAGCCATTCTCTGAAGTTAATTTTTCAAGATTATTAAATATTTTCTCGTCGTCCCAGTTCCACCATTGAAGATTTAATAAAAATTCAACCTTTTCATCACTAAATCGTTTTTTGATAAATTTAGCTGGATTCCCCCCATATATTGTATAAGGTTCAACATCTTTTACTACAGTTGAGTTTGTTGCAATAATTACACCATCACCAATTTTAATTCCAGGCATAATAGTAACATTCTGCCCAATCCACACATCATTTCCAATTACTGTGTCTCCCTTGAAAGGGAGTTGCTCTATTGTAGGGGTCACCTTTTCCCATCCACTACCAAAGATGTTAAAAGGATAAGTTGTAATTCCATCCATTCTGTGGTTTGCACCATTCATAATAAACTTAACACCCTCTGCAATTGCACAGAACTTGCCTATAATGAGTTTATCTCCAAGAAATTCGTAGTGGTGCTCTATGTTATCATAAAATCTCTCAGGGGATTTATTATTGTCGCTGTAATAAGTGTATTCACCAATCTTAACATTTGGTCTTTTAGGTAGATTACTTATATAGCAAACTGTGTTTATATTTTCATTTGGATAAAGTTTATTTTTATTAGGACCAATCATAAATATTCACTCCTTCTAGTTTTTTTAAACCGCATATAGACATATAATCTCAACCTGTTAGTAGATTAATTGACCAATCTTACCGCATTCTTCTGTGAACCATATTGCACCATCTGGTCCAAGAACTAGACCATGTGGTTCTGAATCTATTGTGGGGATTTGATATTCAATTATTTCACCACATGATTTAATCCTACCAATCTGGTTACTTCCCCATTCTGTAAACCAAAGTTCCCCATCTTTACCCGATACAATTGCATGAGGTTTAGCATTTTGTGTTGGCAGTGAGTATTCGGAAAATTCACCTGATGTAGTAATTCGACCTATCTTATTACCCATTATTTCTACGAACCAAATAGCGTTATCGCCACCTTTGCAAATTCCAACTGGTCCAGAGGCTATGGTTGGAATGTTAAATCCAGTTATATCTCCAGATATAGTAATCCTGCCTATTCTATTACCCTGATTCCCTGTAAACCAAAGTGCTCCATCTGAACCTGCTATAATCATTGATGGAAATGAACCTAGAATAGGTAAATCGTACTCGCTAATTTCTCCATTCACAGTGATTCTACCAATTTTATTACTAGTAATCTCTGTAAACCACATTGCGTCATCAGGGCCTAATGTAATTCCATAAGGACCTGCATTGGCAGTAGGGAGATCATATTCTGTAACCTTCCCTTCCATTGATATCTTTCCTATCTTATTAGCTTTATACTCTGTAAACCACAAAGCTCCATCAATTCCCTTTGCTATAATCAGAGGTTCTGCATCTAAGGTTGGAAGTAAATACTCTGTAATTTCACCTTTTGATGTAATTCTACCTATTTTATTTCCTCTACTTTCTGTAAACCACATGGCTCCGTCAGGCCCTACAGTAATTCCATATGGCCCTGATTTGTCCATCGGAAGTTTATATTCATTTATTTTTATATTCATTTACTTATCATCCTTTCATTTTAAAACAAAAAATCCTTTCCCAACTAAAAGTCTCGGAAAGGTTACAAGTATCATTATATAACTTTAGTATAAAAAACTATTCCAAAGTAGAAATAGTTAATTAGTAGTATATAAATTCTAATTAAATTGACACTATTATAATCCTATCCAAAACTTATAGTAGTCTAAGTAACTCAAACTAACATACCCTAAATATTAAAAGATATGTCCACTTTACCTATACTACTTTAACTTTTAACAAATGAATAAGATTATATGATCATTTTAACTAATCACCCCATGTTTATTTTTATACATACTAAAGTATAGTACATTTAAGATTATAATTCAATAATTTATTAGTAAAATTTACTTGGTCGAGTAGGTAGGGAATTTTACAATTCCTTACCCTTTAAGAAAACGGCACTTGTATGTTTCCATACATCTATTCCCCAACCACCATATATCCAAATTTTAATTCCATTTTCTTCTGCATATGTTATTATCTCAATGGCATCTGTTTTGTTTCCCATATGATCTCTCAGTTTAAATTCCTATTTATCTATTTGATTATAAATAATACTTAAATTACAATATAAAAATATCACTTAATATTTTAAGAACTAATCAATACTTAGCTTTTCAATAGCTTGTTTTTCATTTGGCAAAAATAATATGTCTTTTCCTTTATTACATTCATAAATAAAATCTTTCAAACTCTTACTTGTATATAAAGAGAAATTTCCTATGATAGCTATTCTCTTTCGATAATTAGTAAATTTTTGCAACTATACCATTTTACCATGGTGAATATGGACGAATACGTTTGTGTTTTATATCTAGTTTTTCTAAATACTTTTCAAATCTAGTCTTCTTATTTGTGATGTCTTGATCATTAACAAATTCAATTCCATTGTCTGTTTGAACCAATTTAACTTTAAATCCTAATTTACCTTCCAATCGTTTTAAAAAATTAGATGTACTATATGTACTGAGTTCATTAACTAATTCTAAATATCTTTTTCTTGAATATTCATCAATAGCTGTTATTTGGTAATATCTGCTGTGATGACTTCAAAACCAATACATTCATTTGGAACATATTTTACATCTATTTGAACTCTCTCACCAGGGTAAGTAGCAGGATTCTTGTGGTATTTAGATTTAGGATAACTCTTTCTTTTCTTTGTTATATTTAATCTCATTTGTCTTATCTGTCTGCACATAGAGTCATAAGTTCTTTTATATCCCGCATCTCTTAGTTTCCGATACACTTGTGTTGATGTTAAACCAAAAGTACTCCAACTAACAATTGAATTTTCCCCTATCAAACATATAATTGTTGTGTGGTTTGGCAAAGCGTACTATTTACATTGAGGGTGAGTATGGTAGCCTATTTATTGGCTAAGCCTTTATTTATAAGGGGTTAGGCCAAGGCATACAACCCATACTCACAGAGGCTCAATGTAAATAGCAAACCACCTATGATAAAGTTGTAGAGGAATTTTAAATTGTAATATGGGGGATTTTTCAATTGTGAAATACAACTTGGGCATAGCCTTCATGCTGATGGTATCTATGTTTTTGCCTTATTAAGTCCAATTCTTCTCGAGTATGTTGGTTAGGATGGGATTTAGGCCTTCTACTTCTGTTTGCCAAAGAACTCACATCTCCATCATATCTTTTTCTCCAGCGTTGAACTTGCTGACGGCTAGTGTGGTACCTTCTAGCTGCCTTTGCGTTATTATTATGTTTAATTTCATACTTAACTACCCTTTGACGAAATCTCATATCACAAGCAAAGTCAAATCATCAATTGTTACCATTTGAAATATATTTTTCTTTGCTGCTGTAGGTATTCAAAATATAACACCAAAATCACAGACGACATCTGAGCATTATCTATCTTATAAATTATAAATTTTCAAAGATACAAGGACTCTCCGGTTCACAACCCGCTTAACCTCTAATTCATTCGTCAAAATTGCAATAAAGTCTTGCCTATTTTTCTTTCCACAAAGTAAAGGTTGAAAATGGACGAAATCCGATACTATAGTAGAACTGCTGTTGGGAACCCACTAAAGCTTTCCTTGCTCCGAGTTCTCCGACACGACGGATTCCCTCCAAAACTGCCGCCTTCCCTAAACCTATATTGCGGTAATCTGGATCAGTAGCTACAGGTTCAACTACTGCAAATCCTGCATTTTTGTCATACCACATACCACAATAAGAAACAAAGTTACCATCTGGTGCAACGACAGCCACCTTTAGGTTTAAGTCCACGTTTGGTCGGATCATCGCTCTCCTTGTTTCCTGCTCTTCTTCTTCAAAAAACTTTAGTTCTCCCTCACCATTCAACTCATGATTAAAACCCTTCCATAAAACACGCTTATATTGATATAAGTCAAAAGTTTCCTTCATTGTAGTTATATAAAATCCCTTCGGTAAATCGTACGCTGTGGATGTTTTATCCAAATAAAAAAATGAATCGGATTCTTTCTCCTGTGTGGCAACAAAACCAAGTTCGGTTGCAATGTCCTGAAATTCCAAGTCAGCATCCCTTATAAAGACACCAAATCTCCCATCCTTTGATAGTTTATCCTTCGCATACAGCAATATCTCTTTTTTCAAGTATGTATATTCCGGTAAAGTCAAGCAAAAGGCTGTGCCAAGCTGACAATCAAAAGTTGCAATCCCTACAACTTCTCCTTCCTCCTCCCACAAGCCGATTCTGCCTACTGCAGATTTATCCAAATAACTATGGGTTGCCATACAATCCCACCTAGTGTATTCAAATTCTGCATACCCCAGTTTTATAAAGAATGCCCTTACCTTATGATAATCCTTAGTAATACCTGGGTGTTTTGTGTACTTTCTAAACAGTATTGACATCTGTATACCTCCCACTAAGTATTATTATACAAGTTCAAAAATTAAACTACTTGTAATAAAATCTACCATTAACAAGGGATTGAGTTTCAGATTTATTAGAATTCATATGAATAAAATAATCTAAAATAAAATCTTTAATCTCATTAATAGAAGATCTTGCTTTATATCCATAAAAAATGGATTTAAGCTTATTCCACACATTTTCTTTGGGGTTTAACATGGGAGAATATGGTGGAAGGTTTAATATAAAAAGTTTGTCTTCATGATAACTGATGAACTCCTCAAAGGCCTTAGAAGTATGGATTCTAGCATTATCCCATATTATAAAGACCTTTTTATCCTTGTTTACATCGAGTATGTTTTTTAAAAACTCAATAATTGCAATAGAAGTAATTCTTTGATCAGAAGAATATACATTCACAACAGAATCATAATTCTTGCTAATTTCAGTGGCGCCAATGATATTAGCGCCCTGTCGGGCACCATTCCTTTCTATTACAGGGGTTACCTGATAGGGTTCCAGCTTCGGTAGTTATTGGATTCCACTCTGATTTTAGCTTCATCTTGTACATATAGTACTGTATCTGAAGTATTCTCAATGATGTCTAGGAGCTTAGTAGCTTTTTTAAAGGCTTCTAGAAGCTCATTGTAGGCATATATTATCCTCGTTTATATGAGAATTCTATTTTTATTTGCATTTGACGAATCCATTCAGAGGAATATTCTTTTCCAAATGTATTGTAACCATATTCAGAGAGCATATGAATATCCCAAGTTGCAGATAAATAACCGAAATCTCTAGGTAATTTATTAAGCACAGTATCTCTTAAATCTTCTAGCATTTCATCAGTAAATGTACTAACTGAACCACCATGATTATCAAGCATCCATACCATACTTGTTCTACTTATTAATATATCCAATTACCGCTGAACGAGATTTTCCAAGTATGTGTTGTATTTCTTCTGTGTGAATATCTCTATATCTCATAATCACAGTACAGAGTAGAGATTTATAGATTTCTTTTGATATTTTTCTTCAAGATCAATTAGTTCATCTATTGTAAGTCCATTCAATGTTGTTATTTCTAAGAGTTTGCGTCCCATTTTGGCATCTCCTTTTTCTAATTTAGATTTACCATTAGTTTGGAAATATTTCAAAACGAAATACATTTATTATTTCTTTAATTATTCGAGTTGTTTATATATATATATATATATATATATATATATTATAAGCTAAAATTATAAACACAATACCATTTCATATTGAGTAACGCTATTCTTAAAACCTAATTTTATAAAAAAGTTTTGCATTGATTTCATTTGACCATCTATATTAAGAACACTAATATTTGGAGATTCTGTATTCTTTATTAAGTTAGTTATTAGACTTCTCGCAACTCCATTACACCTAAAATTTCTATCTACAGCTATTTGTGGTATATCTCCAGATTTTTTATCAATAATACCATAGCCAACAATAGTATCATCAAAACGTACAATTGAATATATAAGAGAATCTGAAACAGCATTAACTGAATCAATAGAGTTTTGCCATGATGGATTAAAGTCCCAAAATTGAACTAATTGATTTAAATCAATTTTATTGGCCAGTTCAACTTTATGATTGTTTATAAAATTATATTGATTTTTATTTATCTGGAAACACTCTAACTCTCTTTGAATTTGAAAGTTTTGCCTTTTATAAAGATTCACAGCAGATTCATTAGATTTTATCACTTCTAATACATATTTTTTTACATTTTTTTCTTTAATTAAAACCTTGATATCTGAAAGTATATTATTAATTACTCCCTGTCTTCTATGTTCTCTTACAACACCTGTTCCAATGTCATATACAGTTAGCTTACCATTCCAAATTCTACACCCATTCAAAACAAATCCAATCAATGTTTCATTTACAAATGCTCCTATAGACATTTCTGGAACATAACCCCTTCTTTGGAGCATTTGTTCAAACTTCCATATTGGCATTTCTATCTTGACTTGATAATCAGAAAATGCATCTATAAATGCTTTATGAATAATTTCTATGCTAGTATTATCTAAAGTTTTATAGTTAAACATTATATTCTATCCTTTCTAAGTCTATGGCGACTTTATTTTTGCAATTTTTTACACTCTATAGCTGAATGTTACTGTTATTTTATCTTTTCTGCGTATTCATTTTGCATCATTGACATATGAATGATATCGTGCCATTTTCCATTACGAAAGATACTCTCTCTAGATTTTCCTTCCTGCTGAAATCCTAGTTTCTCATATAGTTTTATAGCCCTGCTATTAAAGGAGAAAACTCTTAGATATATCCGATGTAAATTCATCTCTAAAAATCCAAAATCAAGTAGTAATTTCATAGCTTCTGCTCCATATCCCTTACCCCATGACTCCTTATCTCCAATATCAATAATACATTCGGCATTACGATTTTTATTATCTATATTAATTAAAGAAGTAATTCCAATTGGTTTCTTAGATTCCTTATCAACTATAATATAGCACTTTGAAGAGTGAGATCCTAATATGACTTTTGTCACAAATTCTTCTGTTTCTTCAATATGATAAACATCTAACATCGGTGCAGTAGACTGCATAACTTCTAAATCATTTCTCCATTTATGGTAAACCTCTATATCTTGTACTGTCATTTTTCGTAAAGTTATTCTAGTTGATTCAAATAGCATAATAACACTCCTTTTTATTATTTAATTGGGCATAGTATGTTTTCTAATGTGAAAATTACAACATCTATTTGATCATTTACTTCTGTTACCTCCATGCCTAAATTAAAGGTATCTAGCATTAATCCATCGAAAAATGAAATTATATATAGAGCGACTGCTTTAGATGACTTATGAGAATAAAATTCCTTTTTTTCAATTCCTCTATCTATAAAATTTGTTATTGAAGACACTAATCTCTCATATCTCTTTATAACATATGGATTGCTTGTTTTATTTGATTCACGGTACTTCGTTAAAAAAAATTCTGTTTTGCAGAGTAGGAACGAGTTATTAATCTCTACAATATTTCTTTGTTGTAGTCTAATCCAATCTATTAATTGATCCCAAAAAGAAGATACTCCCTCTCTTTCAAAATATATAATATCCTTTTCATCCTCTAATTTAAGAAGCTCCTCAAATATATGCTCAATATTATTGAAGTAAGAATATATAGCACCTCTTGATATGCCTGCTTCCACTATAATATCTTGCATAGTAGCTTTTAAATACCCTTTTTTTATAAATACATTCTTTGCAGATTGAAGTATTTCAAGTTCTTTATTCCTTTTATATTGATTACTCACTTTTGGAGACATGTAAATTCTCCTCCTTAATTTCATTAGTTATCTTGTCTATTACAATTAAAATAGACATTGGTGTCGTTTTTGATTATAAACGACACCAATGTCTATGTCAATATATTTTAAAATTAGTTTCAATTTTATCCTTCATTCATAATTGTAAAATTAAAATAGATTACTTTTTTTGCTATACATTCTAATTTAGTCATAAAAATAATTATATTACCTAGTTGCGGATCTAACTAATTTTCCTCCATGATAGCAATAATAATTATCTGCATTCATAGATATAATCTTTTCTAATGAATTTTCGGCTAAATTTAGGTCAAGCGTAAATTGCGGATTTGCAATTACCAATTCACCATTTTCTATAACTGCCGCATCACCTGTTACAATGGAATTAGTCTTTGTTAAAAATAATGAAATATGACCCGGCATATGTCCAGGAGTAGATATAACCTGACACCCTCCTGCCCAGTCAAAATTATCTCCATCTTTAACTGTTATATCTACATTGACAGGTTTAACTTTTCTTAAAGTTTCACAGAATTCAATTCCAAATTGTTTCTGTTCTTCTGGCATGACCTTTAGTACTTCCTCTGCTTGCAACAGTCTAAGTGATTTCCTTTTACCAGAAATATACTCACTCTCTATTTCACTTGATACTACCTTAATATGTGGATATTTTTCTTTGATTTCATATAAAGCTCCCATATGGTCATCGTCATGATGTGTAATCAATACTTTGGTCAGCGAATTAGGATCTATACCTTTTGATTTCATCTCATCTTCCAAAAAAGATAAAAAATTAGGATAACCACAATCAACTAAAACAACATCATTTTTACTTATTAATAAAACCGGATTTATAGTTTGAATTTCATTTCCATAATCAAAATTAATATCTAGCATTACTATTTTGTTCATTTAATTTCAGCTCCTTTCTATAAATACAAGTTCAATTTAATATAATTATTATTTATATTTTTCATCTTAAACTCCTAAATAAATATTATAAATATTATCTAGTTTCCTACCCCTCTTTTTACTACTTTTACTTTGCCATCACTTAAATTACCCTATGTCATCTATAAATCATCCTAAAAACAAGGGTCAAAAAACGGTGTTTTTTCATCGATTTTCGACCAAAATTCCATCCTCAAACCACTATATGTTGTGGTCAAATCACATTACCCCTCCCTTGAACCACAATACGTCATCAGAATTATACTCTCAACGTGCCTTGAGAGGTCAATAATGATGTGGTAGGGAGATATTAGCCCCTTGGTGGGTAGGTATGTTTTTAGATAAAAGCTCTAATATTCATTTTGAAAATATTAAACCCAAATTGCATGTCTACTAACTTAAATTACCTATACCTCTTTATACAATTTAACTGTAAATTATTTTTACAATTACTAAAAATTGCAAAAAATAAAGCCCTTAAATGCTTTTCTATTTAAGGGCTTTATTCATTACAATTTCAAAGAATCATTTTAATTTCTATTTATAATATCTTCATAGGGCTATTATTTATTATAGATTATTATTCTTTTCCTTTAATTATTAATAATTGTCACATAACTTTTATGAGCTTCTAATTTCTTTCAAATTAAGTATCTTAGAGTATTTAGGAGCATTGGAATAGTTATAATCATATACGAATGTATCCGGATACATATTCTCCCTGATAATTCTGCCTATTTCAATACATAAACCAGCAGGAGCTGCTAAAAACAAATGTATCTCTTTATATTTACTGATTAGTTTATCTAATTCTTGCTTAACAGCTAATTTTACCCTTAATACATCCTCATAATAATTCAATTTTGCTAACATTGGATCTTCTATACCTATTTTAAAAATATCAAAATCTTTTTCAAGTACATCTACAATATCATCTCTTTTAATATCGTGACTTACATTAAGCGCTACAGCCAACCTACTACCATTATTATCTTCAAATGATTTAACGATTTGAATTTCATCATTATATTCATCATATACCCACTTCTTTTCATTTTCATAGTATTGATATATTTTAATATTTGAACTATTATTTTGAATTAGATAACCAAAAGATACAAGCAGTGGTATTAGGGCAATAGGGAAAATATGAATGCATTTATTAGAACTTTTAATTATTTCATTATAAATATTACTCAATTCTTTAATACAAGCATCTAATTCAATTTGGTTTTTTAGTTTAGGCTCTCTTATTGATGAGCTATATATAGCTGAATTTTGAATATTAAATTGATCCATTATCTCTTCATAATCTAAAGGTATTCCCATCATTTTCAAGTCTACAATCACATTTCGGTTTACAGCTGGTACTTTCGTAAATTTCTCACCCCTTAAGTAATATTTACCATGTTTTGCAAAGTCTACTGTATAATCATATGTCCACTTTGCTAATTCAACATTCCAACTTAAGAACTGAAAACAACTTTGATCACTTTCCGTATTAATATCTCCAATAATGAAACCAGCTGGGTAATATACATCTTCGGCTCTAACCTGCCTACAAGAGCATACTTCTACTTTAATTGATGTATCATAAATTACAGTAGCATCATGACAATGCCCACCAAGATATAAATCTATATCTTTAGTGTTAAACAAAGATTTCAAGTGATTTTTTACAGTTTTATTAAAATCATCAAGTCTATGATGTCCAATCACAATTTTTATAGGTTTAGCTTGTAATCTTTCATCATTTAAACACCTATAAACATTATTTAATCCTATGTGTAATTTTCCTGATTCATTATTGGAGTCATAACACATCCATGATGTATTAAGATGTACAATACCAATATTTTCATCCAATTCATGGAAAAAGTGTATTTCTTCATATGGATATTTTCTACCCAATATATCTTCATAGGCTTTAAAAAAGTCACTTTGCCCTGGTAAAAGTGTTTTTATAAATGATTCCTCTTGCTCATCTAAGATATCCATATTCCATCCCTTATTGATTTTTTCATTTCTATCATGAGGGATGTTCCTATCTACATCATGATTCCCTGGGACAATGAAGACCCTTTCCAAGCTTATACCAATTTCATCAACTATCCTATGAATTAATTTTTTAGCTTTATCATATCCTTCATTTTTATCACTAATATCTCCTGTTATTAGGATAAATGAAATTTTATTCTGCCTATTTATATAGTTTATCTCTCCTATTAATTCATCTCTCATAATTTTTGTTTTGATTCCTTTGCATACTGAATGTAAGTCCGAAATATGCAACCATCTATACTTCACTGATACCACCTCCTACTAGCTGATATTTCATTTCATTTATTTCTGATGTTTGCATGTTGCCACACCAAACTCTGGTTTCTGTAATTCCTACAATAATAAAAAAGATATATTCGCTTTCACCTGGTTTAGAATTTATAATGGCATTTTTCCAACTCTTTTTATCTAACCATGACGGAGTGGGCATATCCTGAGGATGAGTATGCCAATTCCCTTTAAAGTATAAGCACCTCTCATTTACTTTAGATAAATATTGTAAGTGTCTTTTATCTTTCCTTTTAAAAAAAATTCGTCCTTTTATATCATTTTCCATTGGTTCAGTAATTTCATAAAGCCTAGTAGTTCCTTCAATGTTTGTCCTACCAATTAAAAGGCCACCACTTTCCATGCTAAATCTGTGATATTGACGATACATTTTCAATTTTTGAAATACATCATCATTAATAATCAATTCTACATTATTCATTTTGAAGATATATTCCACAAGCTTCACATCCTTTATCAATATAAAAGTCTTTAGACGTTTCAAAATCTCTTCTTGATACAATGTAGTTATCATCCTTATTATAACTTTTAGTTCTAATTGAGTATAACAGGTTCTTATCACCATTAAGCTTTCCGTCAAAGTACATCTGAACTAATTCGGTAACCATTGCACTTCCTTTTAACAAGGTTAAATTCCCATAAGAATTGAAAACCCCACCACATCCGGTTCCAATAATCGTTATATCTGTGTTGTGATTCCCATAATGTGCTTTATTCTTTTCATTACTGGTATATAAGCATTCAAAACATCCTTGCTTTTTATAATCTATTGGTAAAGCATGAACACCTACACCATTAGGTTCAATCCATGTATAAATTACTGTAGCATTAGGTTTTAAATTTTTAAGTTGTCTGTTCAGCCTTAATAGAAAATCAGTCCCGCCTGTTGTTACAATGATCAAATCATATTCTTCTAATGAATATTCGTATAACTTCTTTTCTACAAACTTTTCAGTTTTAAAGTCTACCAATAATTGCGGATGATTAAGTTCTAGATGAACCTTCATGGCCAGAGCCTTATTACAGTCTTGAGATAATGAACCTAGTCGGTGCCTCATAGTGTTTTCAACTGAAAAGTTATCGTCATCATAAATAGTTATCCTATTAATCCCTATTTTAGGCAACTCACTTATAATATAACTTCCAAGGCTCCCTGCACCAATAACTAATACGTTTTTATTCTTATAAAGTCCCCTCTGCCCTATACGATTAAATAAATATCCCAAATCACATCTTTGACTAGATAAATGTTCCAGTTTTGCAACATGTTTTATTCGCTCAAATAAGCTGCCAGCTTTATTGTTACTAAAACTAACCCTTAATAAAAATGTAGCGGGTAATGTATCAGAAATATTCATCTCTAATACTATAAGTACATCCTTAGTAGTGATATTAATTGATTCAAGCTTCTCTACATTTTCTTCACTTATACAAGAATTGAAAATTTTTTCTAGGTACTCCTTGTCCCATAATTCATCTTCAAATGGTGGCATTATTTTACTGCTATTTATTAGTGGTATATATATTGAATCAGTATTTTCCGATACTAGTTCTTTCTTAAAGGATTCATTGACTTCAATATCCTTATCAAAAACTATTGATGCATGTTTGTTTTTAAATACATTCAACTTTTTGACTTTATTTGAAGAATCAATATATAATTCAATTTTTTTATTAGTTGAAACTTTGTTCCAGAAATATAAAAATTCTTTCCTAAACTCCTTAAGTTCTTCAGCTTTATCTAAAGATAGCAATTTTTTAACTCTTTTCAATGTGTAATCGATTATTTCTTTATAGTCCTTATTTTTAACACTAATATCATCTCGAACGGATAAACATAAAAGCATCAGATTGTATTGTCTTATATATATATGATGTGGTTTTTTAGCCTTATCTTTATTGGGATCACATAATACTACTGTTGGCATCTTATAATCCTCTAAATTCATTAATAGAATTGAAAAAATATCATCCTTAACAAGTAAGTTGCATTTTATATCTCCCGTTGGAAATACTTCTATATCACTTACATTCTTACATGTACTTAAGTATTCACTATATTTATTATGCAAAGCTATCTTCTTCATTTGCTCTATCCTCTTCGGGTAAGGGGAACTTTCCACCTAATACTTTACATACTGCCTCCCCTGCTTTTCTTTCATTTAACTCATTAACAGCAATTTCAAGTTGTTTTCTTAAGTACTCTATCCTATCATAAAATTTTTTCACATGGTTATTTGAACCTCTTAATTTAATTAATGTGTCTGAATATGGGATAACAGGCAAATTGCATTCATATATTTTTTTAATACTATTCCAATTTTCATCATACCCATCATAAAACATCTCTGAAATAATTTCTGATACCGTTTTATATAGTGAATCTAAATCATTGTATTTGCCATCTATTTTAGAATATTTAAAATACCGGCATACTAATAATGTTAATGATATACTAGGAGGAACTTCATAGTCACTCGGTGAATTAGCATATTTTTCAGCCTTCCACCACTTGATATATCTTATTAATCTCCTCTTTTGGTTTCTTTGTTGTTTCTCTTCATCTCCTAAATTTAAGCCATCTAACTGTAAATTTTGAATTTTAAAATATTCATTTAATCCTTCTGGATCAGCAGGTTCCCATTCTCGATTGTCTTCATTTGAAAATTCATGTCCTCTAGCTAAGTATAATAATCCATTATGTTTAGCATACACTGGAAAATCAATATGGTATTTCTCTTCACCTTGTTTGGTATATTTAACAGTAATACATGGACCCTTAATTTCAGGATTTCTATTTGTGCTTTTTAAAGCATCTCTGGCTATTTTTTTTATTTCAACTGGATTTGAATACTTTGTAATATCAAGATCAAGGATAGTTGCTATATCTATATCATATGCTTTGTTTCCATGATTTATAGTGGTTTTGATAGCGTAACTACCCTGATCAATAAAACGAATATTTGCTGATTGAAATTCATCCCCAAAATGATCTTTAAATTTCGTTGGAAAATTACTTTTAAAATCTGCTTTTAAATTACTTTTTTTGTCCCTGATTTCTTTATTACCATCAAACTTTACTTCATCGTTATAAAATGTTTTAAATTCTTTATCAAGTTTTGCCATAATACCCCCCCTAGCTTTTATTCTGACACTATAAATACTATCTTCAGTCTTTTTAATATCTTAAATATACTAAATTTAATTTTTATCCTTAATATCTTTGAGTAATCAGTCTTTATTTGCCCAAAATATAAGGTGTCCTAATAAAGATATCAATAGTAATACATTTACTACTATTTCTACCTAAATACCTCTAATTTCTTATTGTAATCTCTGTCTGTAGTTTAATATTACTATGCCAAAAATTAAATTC
>RRZT012835475.1_pt1 | contig 22987 bp, 23 predicted proteins | sample 2165551 | NCBI WGS metagenome assembly RRZT01 (sample SAMN10456910, study PRJNA506462) | wastewater metagenome | biome: wastewater; feature: sludge; material: wastewater sludge; isolation source: wastewater sludge with Escherichia coli K12::gfp cells carrying plasmid... | place: USA: Moscow, Idaho... | reverse complement strand
GATCATGGACTCCATCGTGAGCTGGTGGGCGACGTGGCCGTCAGACACCCGCTGGTTCCAGCGTGTCTCCTTGTTCAAGCGCATGCCCGACGCCCCGTAGCCGAGGTGCTGGCATCCACGGATGCCGATCTTGTAGACGGCCACAATCGACCCTTTCGTGAGGTGGTTCCCGACGTGCCCACGCTAAGCGGCAGTCCGCGACGCCGATAGCCGGCTATTGGGGGCCTGCGCGGACTCCGCGAGGCGGGCCAGCCAGTCCAGGACGGGCAGCGTCCGGTCAGGCTCTAGCCCTAGGAGGTACCGCAGCAGGTGAGCGCCGGCCAATGCGTCCGCGGACGCATTGTGAGCGTCGGACAGGTCGATCCCTAGCCGGCGGCACAGGACACCCAGCTTGAACGGTCCCGGGAGATGCTGGCGAGCCAACTCGACGGTGCAGATTCCATCAGGAAGGCGAAGTCGATGCCCGGCACGGGCCGCTGCAGCGTTCACCATGCGCTGATCGAACGCGTAGTTGTGGGCGGCCAGCGTCCGTCCTGCAACCCGCGGTGCGAGCAAGTCGAGCGCTTCGTCGATGCTTGGCGCACCCGCCACATCAGCCGGGGTGATCTTGTGGATGTCGTAGTGGGGGATGAACGCCAGGTGCGGGTTCACCAGCGTCGACCAGGTGCTCTCGATCTCGCCTTGCGCATCGAGTTGGACGACTGCCATCTGGAGCACTTCGTCCGTGCTCCGGAACCCGGTCGTCTCAGTGTCTATGTACGCGTACCCCTTCACCCCAACACGATCTCAGACACCGCCGACACTTCCGGTCGGGCAAAACGAAGGGGGCCCGGCTCGCGGTGCGCCGTGCCCCCCTCTTGCCATCTGGTGGTGGCCAATCCCAACCCCACGGGGAAACGGAGGTCAAGGTTCTTTCAGTATTCCAACAGAACCAGTCGCACGCAACGCGCGCGAGGGTGCCTAGAAGTCCTCCAGCATCCGGCCAGCCTCCGCGACGATTCCCCGGGAGGTCTGCACCTCCCCAAGCAGCTCCGAGCGTGCCCCTCCTTCCGGCAACTGGGCCAGCAAGGCCTCCTTCGACGCCAGCGCTTGCTCTGCTGCACGCAGCCCCTCACGGGTGATGTCTCGCGACGCCACCAACGCGCGCACCGCCGCGTCGCCGGCCTTCAGTACGGCAGCGATTTCGTCTCCGATCTTCTTCGCGGCACCGGCGGTCGCTGCCGCATTCAGCGTCCCCCTCTCGACCTCGGACAGGTGAATCACTGTGATCCTGCTCGGCATAAGAATGCTCCCCTTCTAGGTTGGTCAGGCTTTCGCCGGTCAGCCTAACGGGGCGACCAGGAACTCAAGTCGGCCCCAGGACGTCGCTTTGCCTCACGTTCGGGCCCACCGCCGTACGCTCCCCAACATGACCGCCGACTCGCTCAACCACCAACTCCGCGCCACCATCGCGACTGCGCTGACGGACGCCGACGGGGTTCTTAAACGCCTGGCAGCGCTTCCCCCATCTGGCGACGGCGTCCGGTACGCCTGCTCGGCGCTACACGAAGTGGAGCAAGCGCGCCTCATCTTCGAGCGTCTGTCCCACCTTCTCGCGGGGATCGCCATTGTCGACGGGCGAGTCTCCATCGCCCAGGTAGCCGCCGCAATGGGAACCGACCAGACAACCGTCACCGCCTTCGGCCACGAGTACGCCCTCGGACAGCAGTTGCGCAGCCGCACTGCCGCTGAACTGCAGGCAGCAATCCCCGAGCACGCCTACTCTCTCCGCGCCGCCCTCGCTGTCGTTGAAGAACACCGCTGGGACCCGACTGACACCGCCTTGGTGTTGTCCTTGGAGACCGCTGGGGAATGGGCTCTCGGCCAGAGCAACGACGCGGGCGATGCGTACGAGCAGGCGCTCGCGGCGGCCCGCAGCATGGCTGCTCTGATCGCCGACGGCGTGGGCGTTACCTGGGTCGGAACCCGCCTCGCCGAGCCTGTATCTCCGGACATCTTGGGCCAGCTTGACTAGGTGTAAAACTGCCCTCTACTTACGGCTGCTTACGCCCGTACCGTTCGATATGTTGATGTCGCGCAGGGCGCCTGCCTCGCCATTGGAACATCAGTCAGGAAGAAGGGACCATGCTCACACGGCGTACAGCCATCGGCGGCATCGTTGGGGTTGGGCTCGCGGCGGCAGGAGGGGCTCTGTTCCCCTCCCTTGCCTCCGCCACCACCACCTACGTCATCACGAACTGCAACACCTCCGTGAACGTCCGTTCAGGACCGGGAACGAACAACCGGAAGGTCGGCGACATCGCGAAGGGCTCGACCTTCACCGGCGAGCAGTCGGGAGCGTGGGTGAAGATCACGTCCGGACAGTTCAATGGGAGTTGGGTGTCGAGCACCTACGCGAAACCCACCAGCAGCGGCGCCCCCGCAGCCAGCTCTGGTGCGTTTGTCATCGGGAACTGCAACACCGCGGTCAACCTCCGCACGGGACCGGGAACCAACTACAGCAAGGCCGGCAGCATTGCCAAGGGCTCGACCTTCACCGGCGAGCAGTCAGGCGCGTGGGTGAAGATCACATCTGGGCCCGCCAACGGACGTTGGGTGTCGAGCACCTACGCCATCGCAACCGGCGGCACTTCGGGCGGCACTGCGCAACCTCAGCCCGCGAGTCCGTACACCACGGCGATCACCGCAGTCTCGGGTGGGGTGAGCATCAAGACCGGTTGGAACGGCACCAGGGTGTACCTGATCCGCAAGCACTTCGGCACGGACGCCCCCACGTCCAAGGGTGGAACCTACGACGCGGACACACAGCGGCGAGTCGTCGCGCTGCAACGGTCGAAGGGGTTGGCCCCTGACGGCGTCGTCGGCAGCAAGACGTGGCCCCACTTCAACACGGGGCGAGCCTTCAACATCGACGCGTTCCAGGTCCAGCCCCAACTGCCGCTCTCGGCGTCTGCTGAGCAGCGGCGCGAGAAGATGATCGAGTTCGCGCTCGCTCAGCGCGGTTCCCGCTACTGCTGGGGCGGAGCTGGCCCCTACGAGTTGGGCTACGACTGCTCCGGGTTGGTTCTGCAGGCCCTCTACGCGGCTGGCCTTGACCCGCAACCCATCAGCGTGGTCAAGCACGCTGAGCCGTCCTACCGGACATCGCGGGAGTTGTACGCCAGTTCCAAGATGGAGACGATCCCCGCTTCGCAGCGTCGACGAGGTGACCTGATCTTCTTCATGGACCGGTCCAACACTGTCGTCCATGTCGCTATCGACCTCGGCGACGGCACCATGATGGAGTCCTACAACGACGTCGCTGGCACCCGCAACGTCGTCGCCTCCTACGGCGCCTCCCACATGGCTCCCAACGTGAAGCGGCCGTTCTGACGGACAGCAAGACGCCCCCTCCCCAAGGTCCGGGGAGGGGGCGTCTCTGCGTTCTCAGTGCCTTGCAGCGGCGGTTCACGCACACCTGCACCATTCGATGTCGGCCCCCCCGATTCGAGTGTCGGGCACCACAAGGCTGTCCGACACGATGAGCAGTTCAGCGTCTGATCGTGCCCTGTTCGCAGTCTGACGCCACGAGTACCTGCCCTTCCTGAACCCCTCGTACAGCTCAAAGGCGGCCGGGTGGTCGTCGTAGGTCAACGCCCAACGAGCTGGGGTGCTCCGCAGCGCCTCGGCCAGCCGGTGGTGCATGTTCTCGTCGCCACCGTGCCGGTACAGCCGCTGCCCCTGTCCCAGATAGGGCGGGTCGACGAACAGCATGACTTCGTCCTCCACGCCCGCCTCACCGTCGAGTTGTTCGATGCACTCGATCCCGTCTTCGCCCAGGAGCCGCATCCGGCCCGTCAACGGCGCCAGCAGCCGCAGTCTGGCGGCGATTCCCGCCGGATCGAACCTGTCGTTGATCTTCCAGCGGCCTTGCTGGTGGCGTCCCCCTATTGGGCCCACCCGGGGGCTGACCATGCCCGACCGAGAGCAACGGTTCACGAGCAGCGCAGCGACAGCCACGTCGATCTGCGTGGCCTCTCCTGGATGGCCTATGAGGTCAACCGCGGCGTCGTAGTCCCGAAGCGTCACCGTCCCGAGTTTCGCTACTCGCCCCGCCACCTCTTCGAGGTCATCGAGTATGGCCTGCCACAGCGCCCTCAGCGCGTCGTTGGCCTCACAGAACCACACCTCGGACACCATCCTCTGGTCGAGCAGTGCCAACCCTGCACCGAGACCGCCAGCGAAGGGTTCCACCAGGACATCGGCGTCCAGCCAGCCCACCTGCAGGTCGACCATTGCGGACAGCCATCCAGCCATGCGTGCCTTTCCACCGGGGTACCGGAGGGGAGACAAGTAGCGGCGGGACGCGATTGTGGCGTTCATGGCTGTTGCTCGGGCCCCATCCTCATCAGTCGGCTGCGGCGCCCGGGGACGCGTCGACGTCGAGGTCGGTGTCCGTAAGGGACCGTTACTGGTTGCGCCCATCCTGCTTCTCAGAATCAGGGCGCAGCGGGAATGGTTCGGTGCGTTGGGGATGGTTGCGGAGGTAGAGCGCCCGGAGCGGTGAAACGAGGCAGAACGGCAGCGCCACGAGAAGTGAGATCACCCAGTCCAATGCCGAAAGTGTTCCGTCGAGGAACGAGCCGGCCAAGAACATTCCGCCGAGGATTGCGCCGAGGAGCACGTATCGCCATGCGGGGCGGTCGAAGTTGAAATCGTGGCTCCATCCATCTGGGTTCGCGAGCGCGTTGAGCCGGCGCAACTTCTCGCGGAAGTTCCGTTTGGGTGTCTTCGTCACGGTGGGCCTCACAGGTTCTGGTCGATGATTCGGTTTGTCGCCGCGATTCCCTGGCAACAGTCTCACGACTGCGCGGCACCGGGCTGGGTTGCTTGCGTTCGAGGGCGCCTCAGCGGGCGGCAGCCTCCGCGGCGTCCTGGCGGGCGAGAGCCACCTCAGCTGCGTTGTCGGCGTCCGTGGTGTCCATGGCCTGCGTGGTGGGAGAGGCCGACGTCAGCCGCTTCGCGCACACCGGGCCGATGCCGCGCTTCACCGATGCAGGATCGGTGAGTCCCTTGGCGCACACAACGCAGATGCCATGGAGGTGCCCGAGAGCGGACGCCTCCGCGACCGTGAGGGGATGGGTTCCGGCCGCGGCGAGCCGGGCGGCGATCCCGGGGGTGTACCCCCAGCGGGCGCGGCCGTTCTCGATGACGAGGGCCTTCGCGTAGGTGTGGGTTCGGTCTTGGTTCCACATGACGCACACAACGGTGTCGCCGCTCAGGTAGTAGCCGGGCTTCGCCTGCGTCGCTTCCTTGCGGGGGCAACCCAGCAGGTAGGTGATCGTCATGCTCGCTTCACCGCTGGAGATGCCCGTGCTCCCCGCGAGGTAGCCGGCGGCGGCGACCGCCCGCGGGTTGCCCTGGTCCCACTCCCGTTCGCCGATGAGGCGCGCGATGAAGCTGATCTGCTTGGTGCTGGCGATGCGCTCGGCGATGACGGCGGTCATGGTAGGTCTCGCTTCCGGGTGGTGGTTACTCCGACCCCTTCAAGCTACGAGCGAGAGGATGACCGCGGCAGCCGCCAGTTCATGCGGTGTGCACCCACCTGAGCTCCGGTCAGTGGCGCCAAACCATGACCGTGTCTGAGACCAGTAGCGGAGCCCCAGCGGGGCCCTTGGTGTAGGGCTCGCGGTAGATCGTCTTGCGTAGAGATTGTCCGGGCCCGTACGGCTGCCGCGCCCAGTGACCTCGTACGCGCCAACGGCTGTGGTAGACCCGTCCTGAGGCGGGGTCTCGGGTGACGTGTTCTTCCCTCATGGGTCGCAGGTCGACCATCGTGACGAGGTCTCCGGACCGTGTCCGGCCTGGGCGGGGCGCTTTCCCTGTGCGTGCGTCCAGGGCCTCCCTGCGGGCCAGGGTGGGCATGTCGGACAGGTGCGAGAGTGCCGACAGCATCGACAGCACCCCGAGCACTTCCTTGCTCATAGGCTCTCCGGTGTCCTGGAATGTGACTTGATCGACGTCCTCGAAGGCGACGCCCTGCCGTGCGTCCACGGTCAACGCGAAGCATGGCTGCAGTTCAGACTTCCCCATCATCGCTCCGGGCAAGTCGCTGCGGCGGGTGATGATGTCGATGGTCAACCTCGTCGGATCAGCCGTCGCCGGATGCCACCACACCCCCCAGACGGGGATCGAGCCGCGCCACTCGACGCCACCTTGCAGGTGCAGCGGCGGTGTGGCGAGCTGAGGCAGCGCCGACCCGAACAGCACCAACACGTTGTCGCTGGGCAGACTTGCGGGGGTGAAGTCCGGGATGTCGGTCGCAGCGTCCATCACGAGCTGCGCCATGTCACGTGTGACCCACATCAGGTCGGCGTCCTGGAGCAGATCAGCGCTGTCCAGGTTGTATGTGACGCTGGCGCGCACTTCCTGCGCCTGACCTACTCGCTGAGCGCGACCTACCAGGCCGGACAGCCTTGCCGCCGTTTCCTGATAGGCGGCGACCACTTCGGTGCGTAGGCGCGGCACCGCCCTAGCGCCCCATTCAGGTGTCGCGGTCACTTCTCGTTGTCCTTGCCTACGGCGAGTTCCTTCACGAGTGCCGGCCGCTCGATGGTTTCCACGCCTTCTCCTTCGATAGAGGACTCTCAATGTATGGGGAGCCCCTGCCGTGTGCGCGGCATCGGCGACGACACACGGCAGGAACTGCCCCACGGTCAGCGGCTATGGAATGCTGCTGCACCCCGCGCGCGCATATCCAGCACGGCGCCCATGGGGAGCCACAGTTCGCCCGTTCCCTGGGTGCGGGTGATGTGGACGTGCTGGTCGCGGACGTCCGCGGCTTCCGTCTGGGTGTATCCATCGAACGAGCCGATGGTCCGCACGATGCCTTCGTGCTCGCGGTCGTCTTCGTCAACCCATGCCATGACGGCCCCCGTCTGGGCGGCGGTGGCGATCTCAGCCAGTCGGTTGACGGTGGCGAGGTTCAGGGGAGAATGCTGGTCCGCCATGATGGGGGTCCTTCCGGAAGAGGTAACTGGAACACCCCGAACTAACCATCGTCTCGGGGCCCTGGGGACCCCCCACCTGGCGAAGTGCGCGCGACGGCTACCTAGTGGAGCAGGCGGCTATGTCCCGAGGGTTTCCTGCCCGCCCCGGATGACCGCGGCCACCAGGCGGTCGTACTCATCGACGGGGAGCATGCTTGTTGAGGCCGGGTACTCCATATCCCACCTCTGCATCTCCCTCGCCGACATGACGTCCTCACCCAGAATCCCTATGGACGCCGCAAGTCGAATCACATCGCGTCCAGTGTGGCTGTCGCCGGCGCTCACGATCATGCTGACGAACGTGGCGATTGTGTCCCCCAGCGGAACCATCTTCGCGCCGGTCTCCCTCAAGTGATCGTCTACTGCGGACAGGAACCACTCCGTGGCGCAACTGGCGGGTTTAGCGAAGCTCAAAGTCTGGGGAGGGAGGGGCATGGGCGTGCCAGGGAAAGCCTCCGTCAACAGCCCCAGCCGCACCGATCCCAGAACCCAGTTCGTTCTGCAGCCGTGAATCTCCGCGTCCTCCATCCACGAATCGTAAAGCTCGGCCGAGGAGACCTTGGTACAGCTCCTTGAACCTTCTGCAGGCGCCCTCGACATCAGAAGGGCGGCGGATCATCCTGAGCAGCCGTGGTCCATCCGAAGCCCACCCTGGCCGCTGATTGCGCCTGCGCTCCTGCCAGCAACGCTTGGGCGCCGTCCTTGTTGCCCCGGGCAGACAGGCGCACAGCAGCCTTGTACCGCTGCTGGGTGGCCATGTCGCGGGCCGGCCGTCCAGGCATGACGACAAGCGGGCCACCAGGATCACCGGCTGGTAGCCGGTGCGCCCACCGTCGACGCGATTCCCGGAGCCACTCCGCGTTGTCGGACAGCCACTCATTGGGGTCGGTGTAGATGTCGAGGAACACTGGCTTTGGGCCGAATGAGAGCCCCGTGAGGCCGCCTCCGGAGAACAGGAATGTGTACGTTCCTGACGCCTCCGGCGAGGCGACCGACCGGTAGAGGGTGGTGTGCTCCGGGCCGATCACGTTCTCGATCCGTTTCAGGTCGGACGCCTCCGTCATTCCGTGGCCGAGGACTCGGGTGGTGCATTGCTTCCAGATGGCGTCCCGGAGGCTGGCGACCGACTGCAGGATGAACCACATTCCGATGCCTAGCTTCCGTGCCCGTTCGACCATGTCGACGAGGGCGTCGGACAGGCCCGCCACGTCTTTGTCCGTCGTCGAATCGACTGGGGTGGCGTACAAGCTTGCTTCTTCCACCACGATCCGGCAGTTCAAGGGCTGACCATCGCGGTACGCCTGCTGGCCAGCCCGCATCGTGTCGTCAAGGAGTTGACGCAGAATCCGCGCCTTCACTCCAGGGTGGTCGAGTACCTGGCGCGTTTTCTCAGCCTGAGCAGCGGTTTCCTCGTCCCCACCATTGGCCGCCGTGCCACGCAGGTCGGTATCAGCGCTCAGGTCGAGGATCAGCCAGGGTGCGGGGCGGGAGGGGTCTGCCCGGAAGACTTCCGCCAGGAGCGGCCACGCCTTCCGCCGACGCAGCGCCTCGTCCAGCTCGTCTGCTGGCACGCCTTCGTGCCAGACCTTCAAGGCTCCCTCTGGGGTGTATGGGGACCACAGGTTGGTGATCGCCGCGAACACTCCGTATGCGACTCGCCAGCGCTTCCCCCCAGTTGGGTCGATGCCTGTGGGCGCCTGGTCGAGGATTCCGTCGCGGTATCGCTTCAACCGCACCTCGGCCTCACCGACGTCCATCACCTCGCCGGCCTCTATCAGTTCCTCGACGGTCGGCTTGCGGATCGCGTTCGCCACTCGCTTCTGCCCATCGGGTCCGGCGTAGATGGTGCCGAGTGGCAGAACCTCACGCAACGCCTCCAGGAGGTACGCCATCAGCCGGGCTGGATCAGCCTCCGTCCATTCCTCAGTCCCACACGCCTTCAAGAGTTCCCGCTTGTCATCTATCGCATCGTCCAGGGATCGGCACGCGTTCGCGACCTGGTCGACCGCCCCCGCACCGAACGACAACTCGGTGAACCACCCCGACCGCGCCAGGAGTTCGAGCATCATCGGAGCGTCTTTCCGCAACCGCAACGACCTGGACAGGCGCGCCACGGTGACGGTCCGCCCCAACGCTTCCGCAAGTCCCTGCAGGGAGAACACCATTCCCACTTCACCCGCCCATTGCCCCTGGGGGTCGAGGATGATGTGGCCCAGTTGGTCGTGAAACAGGTCACAGGCCAGTCGATAGGCCGCTACCGCGCTCTTCCCCGACCCCGTGGCTCCAGCGATACAGCCGTGGCGTGAGCCGCGAGCCCCGGAAAAGTCTGGCTCCGTGAACGGCACAAGCACCTGCCCGCCTCGAAGGTGCCCAAGCCATCGTCGGCCAGGTACCTCCGCCATAAGCTGGTCGACCAACGCCTGGTCGACCAGCTCCACTGGTGTTCCTGTGGCTGGCGAGGTGGACAGCGTCGCCCCTGCAGGCGTCCATACGGCGCCATCCCCGGTTTGCCTGAACACCGCCTCGATCCCAACCGTCACGACCCGCACGTCTCCCGTGTCGCCGGTTCTATTCCCCACGGCGCCACGCTGCGCGACAGTGAACGCCTCAACCGCGGTCGCAGCATGGAACGGATTGATCGTCTCGACTCGTGTGATCGTTCCGATGGCCAGTTCCCGGTGACTTCCAGCGCTCGTCAGAAGCTCATGGGTGAAACCGACCAGTTGCCCGTAGACCGGTGTCCGGTAGGACTCCGTCAGCAGGTTCAGGGTGATCTGAGTAGTGGATGACGGCGAGCCGATGACGGCAAGCATCGCTCTCCCTTCGTTCGGGTTGGTTCTCTCCGACCGTAGGGGGCGGACCGGGCATCCGGGACGTCCGGTTGGCTATTGACGCGCACCCCATTGGGAGACGGTCAACACGCGCGCGACCTCACGAGACTGAGGCGACACACCCGGTGACTGACGTCTGGTTGGGGTTGGAGTAGGTGAACTGCGCTGACCCGGATTGGTTCCAGGTCTTGGAGCGGCCATTCACGCCGACGGTCACCTTGTAGCCCGAGTTTGCCGGGTCGCTTACCCGAACCACGATCACCGCTGAGCCTGACGTGATCGTGCAGTTCTTCGACGCAATCGTGGCGGAAGTCTTACTTGCCCCGGCTGGCTGTGCAGCCTTCGTCGTCGCGGGAGCGGCTTTCGTCGTCGCGGGGGCCGCCTTCGTCGCGGGGGCCGCTTTCGTCGTCGCGGGGGCCGCCTTCGTCGCGGCGGCTTTCGTCGTCGCGGGGGCCGCCTGCGTAGCAGCTGGGTCGGGGGCTGTGGCTTCCGGCAGTGGGAACCCATCTGCGGGGTCGACGACGACACCCGCGCCGGGGTCCAGCACGAGGGGGGACATCTGCGGAGTTGGCGACGTAGCGGGGGTTGCTGCTTGTCCTGCGCTGGGGACCCCCGCCCCGGGGGTCGCGCAGCCAGCCAGTAGGACAGCCATCAGGGCGACCAGCATTCCTCGCTTCATGCCCATCCTCTCAATCGACCGGGAGCAGGTCGACCCGGACATTGTCGGCGAACGTGCCGTCGCGCCGCAGCGCGCCTCCGCAGGTCACCAGCACCATGCGGCGCTTCCCTGAGGCGTTGAACACTCCCTGCGGCAGGGAGTCCTTCGGTGCTGCCTGTGGTGCCGACGTCACCCATTTGGTGAGTGTTCCGTCACTGCACGTGGCGTACACCAGCGTCCCTTGCGGAACGCTCGCGAGGTAGTGCAGGGCTCCCTTCTTGCCATGTGAAGAGACGTGGCCGGCGAGGAGCACGGTCCCTTGGCTGCCACATACTGCTCCCCCGCCGCTGTAGAGCGTCAGGTTGCTCGGGTTCGACGGGATCACGAGCTGCCCGTCGGCGGCGATCCCCGCGGCCGAGAACGGCGCATAGACCACCTTGAATGGGTCACTGCTCGGGATGTAGATCCGGTTGGGGCCCATCGTCTGCGGGTCGACCACGCGAGGCACCCCCAGACCCTCACCCGCGATGTCGTACATCACGCTCGACGGGTTCTGTTCGTCCAAGGGTGGAGCTGAGGTCGCGTCTGACGCAGGCCCTGGTAACGGCGCGTCTCCGGTGTCGAACCGATTGGCGTCCACCATCATCCAGGCGCCGGCCAGCAGCGCCAGGACAGCGACGAACGAACCTGCCGCTATCAGCCATCGGCGACGGCGCGATCCACCACGAGTTCTCACGATTCTCCTTGCTCGGTCTGCTACCAGTGTGGCCCAGTGACCGGGAACGCCCTGGGAAGCGAAGGAGGGGCCAGCCGGACTGGCTGGCCCCTCCTCTGCACTACTTCTTCGTCACACTCGGCGCTTCGCAGCGACGATGGCGACGCCGACGCCGACGAGCACCAGGGCTGCCAAGGAGCCCCCTGCGATCATCTGGATCGGGAACTGGCCGGTCACACCGTCACCGGTCGCCACGAAGGCCTTGAAGAGCATGCTCTCCGTGGGCTCCCCAGCGGCCTGGGTGACGCTGACGTCGGGGTTGGCCGACGACGTCCAGGTCTGGACGAAGGTCGAGCAACCGACCTTGTCGACCTTGATCGGGTCCGTCTTGAAGGTGCCGTCCCCGTCGGTCTGGACCGGGGTGATGTCAGCCAACTTCTCGGCGTTGTCCCAGTTCAGGTTCTCGCACGTGTCGGCGGGCTGCCACAGCACGTACCCCGTGATGGTGCCCGGCTGGCCCGCAGTGCCAGCGATGTAGACCTCGTCCCAGAAGTCGGAACCGACGGTGCCGGTCGACTGGAATGCCTGGGAGGTCAGACCGGGTGCCAGGACGACGGCGGTCTGGGTGGCCTGCCCGGCGGCATGGTCGACGGTGACACGGAGTTGTTCACCGTCGTACACGCTCAGCGTGTACCCGTAGGTGTAGCAGCCCGAGTCCTTCGGCGTGAAGGCACCCAGTGCGGCGGTGGTGCCGTTCTCGGTGATGTCCCGGGTGATCTCAGCCGCAACCGGAGCACCCTTGTAGTCGACGGCCGTGCAGGACCCGTTGACCGGGGCCACCGGGCCGAGCGCCTGCCCGCGGAGGACGTAGCGCACTCCGTCGAGTTGGACGACGCCGGAGATCGTGACGGAGTCGGACAGTTCGGCACCGACCTTGCTCACCGTCTTCGAGACTTCGGACGTGATGGTCGGCTTCACCTGGGAGGTGGTCTCGGAGGGTCGCCCGAAGGTCGACACCGCCGCGCGCATCGCCGCGGTAGCAGAGGTCTCCTCGACCCAGACGTAGACGCCGGCCTCGGTGAAGGGCTTGCTCGCCTTCAAGTCGACGTCGGCGTTGCCGGACGCGTCCAGGGTGACCTCACGGGACACCTTGTCGAACACGGGGGTACCGGCCGGTGCAGTCGCGGAGGGAGCGGTCGGCGCCTTCGCGAGCGGGCCGTACACGGTGGCGGTCGCCGTGGTGGTCACACCCGGCTGGCCACCACGGACGGTGATGTGATCGGTACCGGTCTCGCCTTGTGCGTAGACCTTGAACCCGACGGCCGAACCGAGAGTCGGGGCGTAGTCGGCGGACAGCGTGGCGTTACCGGAGGCGGATTCCGTGTCCGGGCCCACCGAGACCATGTTCTGGATTCGGTACGCCCCGTTTGCCGGGTAGTAGGTGTAGGTCCGCGCGGGAAGTCCCGTCACGGACTGGGAGACGCCGACGGTGCCAGGGCCCGTCAGGGTGAACTCCAGGGTCTGGGCGGCGTCGGACGTGGACCCGGTCCAGGTGTCGGTGCCCGTTGCGGTGAACACGGCAGGCCCGGTCAGCTTGACGGTCGTGTCGTAGCCAGTCAGCCAGGTGCTCCCAGCGCGGACACCGAGGTTCGACGCGGTGCCGGTGCTGCCATTGAGCCCGAGCGCCGGAGAGGTGCTGTACCCGCCAGCGTAGGTAGCGGCTTCGCTCTGCAGCTCGGCCATGCGCGCTTCGATGGGCGCCACGGCGTCGGGGTGCTGCTGTCGGAGAGCTTCCCACGCCAGCTTCTGGTCTTCGGGGTGATCGTCGACCGCACCCTTGACGACCTCGGCCAAGGCTGCTGCGGTGACGTCGTCGGCGGTGTTGATGTACTTGCTCAGCAAGTAGCCGATGGCCGGGTTGTCGGAGCGGACCGTGCCCGCCGCGAGAGCTTCGGGGTCGTTGTACCCGCTAGTGATGCACAGGACCCGGTTGCCGCCTGATCCGTCACGCGGTGCGAGGGTGCCGATGGTCGCGCGGGTGTCCGTGCCGACCGTGGGATCGGTTGGCGAATCGTACGTCACCAGGAATCCGACCCGGTAATCAGTCGGCGCCGCCATCGCGGCCGGGGCCATCATGCTGGTGGGCGCCAGGAGCGCCAGAAATGCGAGCAGGGCACCGGCTGTTCGCCGCCGTCCCTTTCGGGCGGCGCCGGGCGCCCGCCCCAATGAGTTGGACATGTTTTCCCTTCAACTGAGTTGTTCAGGCGGATTGAGGGTAGCAGCCCTATCGGGCACTTCCGGGAGTAGGACTATCCGAGGTGTCGGAGCCAAGACGGTCCTCGCAGTCGAAGAACCCCGCAAAGCCACTCACGTGCGGTAGCGATGGCCTTGGTCGTGGACGTCTGAGGCCGCAACTGCTGCGGTCAGCCTCCTTAGATGAGTCCTCACCTCGACCTTGCAGAGGCGGTCGACCAAATGCTGGCCGAAGGGCTCCATCACGGTGGGGCTATCCGCCTCCGCAGACATGGCCGAAGCGATTCGCCCGGCAGTCTCCTCGGCGACCGCGTTGGTCTCGAACTTGATGGTCCGTTGTGCGCCTGCGTGCGGTTTGAAGTAGGCGACGATGAGTCCTTGGGCTGTCCTGAGCCGAGCTAACTGGTCGTCGACGGCGACGCCGAACCGGCCAAGGTCGGTGTCTTCATCCCCTGCCGCCTTAGTCCTGCGCGCTTCCGTGGCGTCTCGGGGGGCCAAGAGTTCCCCCGGCCGCAGGAGTGCGTCGATGAGCGGCCGATCCCGAAACCGAACTAGCGACTGGGCTTCGGCCTGGAGGTCCGGGTGCGTAAGCCATCGCGAGGTGTAGGCCTGAGCGGTGTCTTGTTTGGGGAGTGCGACGACCTGCCCGGACAGCACCTTGTCGAGGTAGCCGGCGACCGCTTCGAGGGTCCCCCTCCGCTCTGTGAACCGGAGGGCGGACGCTCGTACGTCCGCGTCACGGATGAGTGGAGCGGACGCGACTGCCAGCAGGCTCGTGACGAGGCCGCCGTCGACCACGACAAGACCAGGTGTAGCCACGGCGGCTTCAAGTTCGCAATGGGCCATCAGAAGGCTGCGGAACCTCTCGCTGTCGCCACCCACGGGTATCGCCGCTTCTGCGGTCACCACTGGCAGGGTCGCGGTCGAAGAACTGGTGGTGGTAGCGCATGCGACGGCGGCGATGAGGCAGACGGCGTCAGTCTGTTCGACGGCGACCGCGCCGTCGACGAAGTGAACGGGGAGGCGAACGCCTGCGGGTATATCGCTGAGCTGGCTCGGGGCGAGGATTTCCCGAAGACGTGCCGTGAGCGGTTCAGGGGGGACGGCGAACCTCTCCACATCCTGCAGCAGCTCAGCGAAGTCCATCGTCGGCCTCGCACACGAGCGCGGCGGCGAAGGCCATCTTGGGGTCGCCAACGGCCTGGCACATGTCTCCGGCGGATACGGAGACGCACTCGGAGCACACACCGCAGGGACCCGCTTTGTCGAGGGGGATCGCTTGGTGGGCAGCCGCGGAGAACTGGGCGGCCTCGCTGGCGGTGATGAGGTGAGCGTGGGGTGCGCCGGTTGCGGTGCCGGCCACGTAGCCGACCGGGATGCCATCCCGGGTGAGAACGTAACGCTGCTCTCTGCTCGGATGCGGGCATGCCTTGTACGTCATGGTGAGCCTCACTGGCAGGTGTCGAGTTGGCGGTTCAAGGCGGCTCGTTCGCCCTCGTGGACGCTCAGACCGTACTTGGCCTTCACGGTGACGATGCCGACCGCGTAACTGCACTGGAAGGGCTTCGCCGGTTCCCAGCGGGAGGCGTCCTTGTCGGACTTCGCGTTGGCGTTCGTGGGGCCGTCGACCGCGACGAGCACGGTCAGATCGTTGGCATAGTCCAGGCGCTGCGCATCCGTCCACGCCCATGCGCCGTCGCGCCAGGCTGTGGCGAGCGCTACTCGATGGTCGATCTGGATGGCTTCCGCTTGCTTCTGCTCCTTCAAGTTGGTGAAGGTGAGCGATTTCCCCAGGTAGGGGTCTCTCCATGTCCCTCCGAGGACGTCGTGCTCGCAACTGCCCTGGCGTGTCATCTTGTAGGGCTGGGTCTTGTCGACGTCACGGAGCAACACGTCGTCCCGCTGGTTGCATCCGTTTCCGTCAGTGTCTGCCCACCGAGCGCCGAAGCGCTCTCGCTGGTACTTCGTTGGGGGGATCGGGGCTGATGTCGTGACCGTCAGCGCCGCCAGCGACGCCCGTGCTGCATCGGCCTCCGTTGGAGAAACCCCATCCGTCGGCTGCTGGGAGACGGCAGGCTCCGCGCTCGCTAACCGGGGTATCTGGTCCAGCACGCCGGTGATCCGCTGAAACAGGTCGGCTGCCTTCCCTGGGCCACCGATGACAACGACGAGTAGAACGATCGCCAGAACGGCCATCGCCCCACCACTGCTGCTACCACTACTACGCGCCACAGCGCCGCCCTTCCGCTACTACGACTACGCGAACGTTACCGGCCGGCGCGGGCATCACAGCCCGCCTTCATGCCGAAGCTGCGCGATCTCGAACCCTTCCAGATCACCGATCTCGGCGTCGTAGATGGAGGGGTTCTCCATCCAGTCGGTTCGCAGCTCGTCTCCGCACGAGTTGAACCACCGCCCACACGAGCAACGGACTTCGTCGTCCCCGCGGTACCGCCGGATCAGTTGCCCGCACGGGCACCGCCACGTGTTGGTGGGGTGATTGATAGCGAAGTCGCCACAGTCCCAGCCATGCAAACAGCAGAAGCCGTCAGCGTCGATGCTTCCGGCCGGGCTTGTTGGGCAAACTGCAGCGGCATGCTCGTTCATACCTACTTCTGTGGCCATGATGGGGCTCCTCGGCTGTGTTGGCTTACTCGCAGCCTTCCAACCATTCCTGGCACCGCCTAGCCGCGACTTTAACGCGCGAGCGCACCCTACGGATTCGCGCCAGTCAGCCTTTGGAGAGCTTGTTCCCCTGATTCGCCTACCGCGGCACGGCCGACCTCACCAGAATCTGCAACGACGACAGTCCTCACCCGGACGCGCGCTCCGATCCACCCAGGCGAAAACCCACCCGCCTACTGCCCGCCGCGGCCCGAACCTCTCCGGGTCCGCAGCCACGCTGTTCTTTGCGATAAGCACCTGGCGCGCTTCGTATTCGGACAGTTCTGGCCTTCCTGTTTCCACGCGTGGGCTCCTTTCAGCTATTCGGTGGGTTGAGTGTCACGTGCACATGGTCCATGTGATTTTGGGTATCTGAACCGCGGTCAGCCATCGACTTCCACCCGCCAGACGGCGTCCATTGTTGCTGTCGCCAAATGAGGTACTTCACATTCAGGGCTTGGTAGTTGTCGATGGTCCATTGCGCAGCCTGCTGGCCCTTCGCGATCCCGTCGCTGGAGTGATAGTTGGGCACCATGACGTCGATGGCCAGCCCCGCGGGGTGCCCCTGCTTGTCGATGGCGCTGGCCCTGTAGCCGCCGTATGTGAAGGTCGACGGGAAGGCTGTCGCGGTGCAGCGCAGATAGTTCAGCGCGGTGCTCTGCAGGCCGCTCTCCGCCGGCAGTCCGGTGGGAGCACAGTTCGTGGACAACCCCGGAACGCCGATTCCGGCCTGGGCGGACAGGGTCGAGTCGCACCCTGTTCCGTAGTTCGCCAGCGAACTGGCCAGGCCGGGATTGTTTGTGAGTGCGGCCACGACGGCGGTGGCTGAGTCCCAGTACGTCTCGTAATGCCAGGGGTCGGCATTGATCTGGGTCTTGTGAGCCGCGATGGTCGGCTGCAGCGTTCGGTAGTCCTTCACCTGGGTGAGGGCCCGGAAGAAGTTGGTCGCGGCCGTGTAGGGGTTCATTCGGTCGGCGTAGCTCCCCCATGCTCCGTTGTCGCGCTGTTGGAACAGGCCCCGGGAATCTGGTCCGACGGCGTCCCCGCGGTCGAGGTTCTTCAAGCTTGATTCGCCCATTGCCGTCATCACCCCGACCGTGATCGTCCAGTCGTCCAGCCCGAGGTCTCGTCCGGCCTTGATGACGGCGGCAGCGTTGGTCAGTTGCTCGCCGGAGTAGCCGGCCACGGGCGAAGTGGGCGCCGCGAGCGTGTCTGCCGTTGGCAGGGAGCTCGACGATGAGGAGCCCGTGGAGGATGCGGCCGGGAGACCGTCCGCCAGTTTGCCGTTGACCTTGATCCCGTGCTGGCTGGCCCAGGCGACCGGGTCTACGTAGGCGCCGTTGACGCGGACTGACCAGTGGAGGTGGGGTGCGGTAGAGGCCCCGGTCGACCCTTCGAGGCCGAGTTGCTGCCCTGCTGTGACGCGCTGCCCTACGGTCACGTCGATTCTGGACAGGTGCATGTAGCGGGTCTCGACGCCGTTGCCGTGGTCGATGTCGACGTTCAGGCCCGCTTGGCCGTTGTCCGAAGCGCGGGTGATGGTTCCGCCCATTGCAGCGACGATGGGGCCGTACGAGGGGCGGAGTGAAATGTCTACCCCGTTGTGCATGCGGGTGTAGTGGTAGATCGGGTGGAACCGCATTCCGAACCCCGAACCGACCTCGTAGTCCGAGGTCATCGGGATGCGCACGTCGCCGCTGACGGGCGCGTAGCTCGTTGACGAACCTGAGCACTGTGCGAGCACGGTGGTCGTGGTGGTCGGAATCACCATGAGGAGCATGGAGGCACCAAGCACTGGCAGCAGGAAGAACAATGCGACCAGCACCCCGACCGCAATCAGGAGGCCCTTGCCTTTGCGGCGTTTCTGCGCTGGGCGTCGGACGCCGATCATGACAGTTCCCCCCATCGAGCGACTTTTCCGGTCGTCATGTCGACGTGGACTCTCCACGTCCCGTTGTCGGTGAACACGTCGACGGACCGTTCCAGGTCTCCGTCGCTATCCCCAGGCGTCAGGGGGACGAGTTGGGCATCCGAGATCGCGGTCCACGGGATGACGTCGGGGGTGATGCCCTCAGCGTTACTCGCGGTGGCTTCGTTGAGGGTCGCCGCGACGGCCGGCCACCAGGCGGCGGTGGCTGGGATCGGGTTGGGTCGCGCCGCGGCGCGCATGAATGCCGTCGCCGAGGCGACGATTCGGGCTGCGGTTGCGGGGTCGGTTGCGTCGTCGACTCTCACGCCCCCCTCAGGCTGGACGTCGTTGAAGCCCGAGTCGGCGTCGGCGTCGGCGCCAGCGGACGGGCTGGGGGGAGCAGTAGACGTCGTCGCTGTCGGTGCCATCGTGACCACCGTGGCTCTGGGTGTTGGGGTTGCTGTGGGGGCCGATTCGGCGGTGAAGATGATCGGCCACCATGTCCAGATCAGGAACCCGGCGACAGCTACAGCGAGGACGGAGTACAGCGCAATCTTGCGGTTCATGTTTTCCCCTCGGGAAGCTCTCCGTGATCTTTGATGAAGATGATGCTACTGGCGCAGGGTGCGCAGTTGATCGGTGACGGACAGGAGGTCGTCGAGGAGCTTGTCGTAGTGGTCAGGTTCAGCGTGATCGAGCGCACGGGTCAGGGCTTCTGACTGTGCGGTCAGCATCGCGATGGTGCAGCGTCGGATCACGTCGCTGAGGGTGGTCTGGTCGTCGTGGTGTGGTTCGGCCGACATCATGGCGAACACTGCGCTGCGGGTTTCTTCGCTGGTGTCTGCCGTCACGAGGCTGTGAGGCCAGGTCCTGGGGTCAGTTTCTGCGGCTCGCAACGCTATTTCTCGTCCCCGGCTGGTGGTGAACAGGTCGGGGTTGCGGAGCGCTCCGCCCCAAAGGCTGCTCCACTCGGGGTGGGTCAGGATCAGAGTGAGCAGGGTCCGGTCCAGGGACGGGTGCAGCACGCCAGGGGGTGGCGTGGGGGGAGCCGCCGGCTTACCGCCATCGAGCTTCGCCTGCAGCAGTGCGGGGGGCACGCCCACGAGCTTCGCCGCCAACGGGAGGTATTCGGCGCGTAGGACCGGGTCAGGGATCGCGGAGAGGAGGTCCACTGCCTTCTGTGCGGCGATGGTCTTCGCTTCTGGGGTGGGGGCGACGTCGGCGAGTTGGTCTTCCAGCACTACCTCGGTGAGCGGCCGCGGCCGGCTAAGCGCTTCGCGGAGGGCTTCGTCCCCGCTGGCGACTCTCAGGTCGCAGGGGTCCTGCCCGGCAGGAAGGCGGACCGTCCAGCAGTGTTCTAGCAGGGCGGCCGATACCCGCCAGGCTTTGGTGGTGGCTTCGCGGCCAGCGTCGTCGCCGTCGAAGCAGTAGACGATCCGGGCGTCAGGACAGGTGCGGCGAAGGAGCCGGAGGTGGGACTCCCCGAACGCTGTGCCGCACGCTGCGACGGTCTCGACGATTCCCGCAGCATCGCAGGCCATCACGTCTGTGTATCCCTCAACGACGAAGATGCGGCCGGATTCAGCGGCTGCTCGTTTGGCCTGGTGCAGCCAGTACAGGAGGTCCTTCTTGTGGAACAGCGGGCCTCCTGGGCTGTTGACGTACTTGCCCGCCTGGGCGTCGCCGTCGTACAGCTTCCGGGCTGCGAACCCAACGGTGCGCCCGGTGTGGTCGGCCAGCGGCCAGGTGAGGCGGCCTTGGAAGAACGGGCGTCCCTTGGGACCGGTGATGCCCGCCCCGGCGAGGACTTCTCGACTGTAGTTCTGGGGCAGGGCCCCTCTCCGTGGCGCGTAGCCACACCCGTGGCGACGGGCCTGGTCGACGGTGAAGTGGCGGGACGCCAGTTCATGCCGAGCTGGGGACGCCTCGTCGGTGTCGAGTTGTTCCGCGAACTGGGTCTGAGCGGCAGCAAGGGCCTCGAAGAGGAGGCGCCGTGGGGGGCCTTCGCTGGGGGTATCGCTTTCGCGGAGCTGAATCCCGGTCTGGTCTGCAAGCCAGCGGACAGCATCGGGGAAGTTGAGGCTCTGGGCGTACTGCACCCATGTGATCGCGTCGCCGCTCGCGAGGCATCCGAAGCAGTAGTAGAACCCCTGCGCGGGGTGCACGGTGAAGGAGGGCGTCTTCTCGTCGTGGAAGGGGCATAGCCCCTTCCACTGGCTCCCTGACCGTCGGAGCGGCACCGTCGCTGAGATCAGGTCGTACAAGGACGCCCTGGCCCTCACTTCGGCGATGTCTTCGTCGCTGAGGCTCACGCGGCAGCCCTCCCTTCATGCTCGTCCCCGGGCGGGGGTTGCGGGCTCTAGTGTGCCGTCAAGGCCGGGAACTCGCGCTGCTCTGCCCGGACCTACACCGCACCAGCCCAACGGGCGCCGTCTGTGCGCGGGGCGGGCTCATAGAACGCTCGCCCAGCGGAGGCTTTCTGCGCGGCTGCCGCTCCATGAAGATGCGTCAGCGCGTCCGACACCACCTTCGAGGGTGTAGTACCGGAGCTTTTCGCCCACTGCTCGATCATGGCCCACACCTCAGGTTGGACGTCGACCGTGATTGCGTGAGGAGTGTTGGGGGCTTCGATCAGCGGCGGCGCAGCCCACGGGTCGTCGGGGGGCAACGGTGTATGGCGGCGACGGACGGTCGGTGCCGACGTGGGCGGCCGCGTCCCTACTGAGGGCGTCCGCGCCCCTACCGGCCGGGCCGCGCCCCCGGCTTGGGTCTGCCCCAGCGGAGGCTGAGGCGTCGCGTTTACTCCTACCGAGCGCGACACGTCCACTGCCAGCCGTCGATCAGCGAGGTATCCGTCGATCCATCCAAGGGAACCGCGGTCCAGTTGGCCGCGGGCCCGCGTGACCGCCACATAGGCGAGCATGCCTTCGGACTTCGACAGGTCTTTCCCGTCGATGGGGGTGGGGAAGTCATCCGCGATCTTCACGGTCTTCCACTCTCGCCCCTTGGCGCGGTGAGCGGTCGAGACGACCAAGCTTGCGTCGGCTTCGTCCACGCATGCGTCCACAGCGGCGGTAACAACCCGCTCGCCGTACGTGTCAATGAGGTTCACCATGCTGGCCAGGTCACCACCTCCGTCATGGGCCACGAAGTCCTGCACTGCAGGCCAGCTCTTGAAAGCCATCAGTTCGGGCAACCACGTCTGCCCTGTGGTCTTCAGTTGCTCGGCGGCCTCGGCAAACCGACGGATGTCTGCTCCACCACCAGATAGCGCAGTCGTTCGGCCCTGCCGTTGGCCCTCGATCAGATGACTCATTCCGGTCGCGTTGGTTCGGCACAAGACGGCGTCAGCGTGGTCCAGGTTGGTGACCCGGCTGCGAGCTGAGGGGGTCCCTGACAAGCGCAGGTTCGCGTCGATGGCGGTCAGCCATTTGTTGGCTTCGTGTGCGATCACTGGCCCGAACCGGAACGACTGAGTCAACTGGAGGACGTGATCGGCTGGGAACCGGTCCATGGCGTCGACGGCCCCTCGCCATGCGTACAAGGTCTGGGCGCGGTCCCCCACGACCACCAGTTGGTGGGAGCCGGCCTGTTGGGGGCCGAGCATGGTTACCAGAACCGGGTTGAGGTCCTGCGACTCGTCCGTGGCTGTTACGTCGTACCGGTCACCCCAGGCGGGATGCGAGAGCGCGTACAGCTTCAAGTAGTGATCGTGGTCGGTGCGGCCTTGCCCCGTTGGGCTTGTGGCGTCCTCCCACAGTTTCCGTGCCATCGCCGCAATCTCTGTTCCTGCAGCGGCTTGCGCATCGGGGCTGGCCCCGAGGATGGCCGGAACGTGACCCTCCGTGATCTCGTCGTCCCCCGAGTGACACCACGCAGTGAGCGTGGCGCGCGCCAGCGCGACCAGTCCCGCGGGCTGCAGCGCCTGCATGCCCGGCCCGAGGTCGATCGGTCGCCGGACTCCGAGTTGTTCACCGATCTGGCTGTTCGGCACTCGGGGGGCCCGGAGTCGGCTCAACACGGCGGTCACCTGGGGGTTCTGGCTTCCTCGCAGCGAGCGCATCGCGAACGCGTGGGCCGTGCACGCATCCACGTTCTTCGGCATGGACTGGCGGGCGTCCTTCGCGGCTGCAGCGTTGTAGACCAGGTACAGCATCCGCCGGCCCGGCTGGGCATTCGCCATCAGTTTGAGGGTGGACGTCTTGCCGGTGCCTGCCCCAGCTTCGATCCGAAGGCTTCCCCCCGTCGCGTACGCGTCGAGGATCGCCTGCTGCTCGGCTGTCGGGGTGAAGTTCATGCCGCCACCAGCCCGAGAGCTTGATCGACCAGGTTGACCCCGTGCGCCAACGCGCTGGCTCGCAGCCGTTCCTGGGGCGGCCACGCGGCTGGGTCGTGGCCGTAGGTGGCGCCGATGGCTGCGGCTGTCCCTGCGAACAGGGCTCCCACGTGCTGCAGCTCGCTGAGTGGCCAGGTGGGGCCGTCGGACAAGATGGGGCGCTGCTCCACTTCGACGGGCCCGTAGGGATCGACAAGGGCGTCCAGGGCCGCATCCAGCTCGATCAGTTCCATAGCGTTGAGTTCAACGGTGTCGATCCTCATTTGCCCGCTCCTCCCGTGGTCCTTGAAGGCTTCCACTCGTCTCCGACATTCCGAACGGAACGTGCCTCAGAGTTCAGGTCGTCCGCGCTTCTTGGTGAACATCGTCTGTCAGCCGAGCGTGGTCGGGCAGTCCCATATCTCGTCCGTGCGCATCCTTCGGGACTCCTGATCTGGGAGCCCCACGACACCCACACCACCTACCTCCCCTACGACAGGTAACCCCCGGGTCCCGAGCCCCACGACACCCACACCACCTACCTCCCCTACGACAGGTAACCCCCGGGTCCCGAGCCCCACGACACCCACACCACCTACCTCCCCTACGACAGG
>RRZT011585345.1_pt1 | contig 23001 bp, 24 predicted proteins | sample 2165551 | NCBI WGS metagenome assembly RRZT01 (sample SAMN10456910, study PRJNA506462) | wastewater metagenome | biome: wastewater; feature: sludge; material: wastewater sludge; isolation source: wastewater sludge with Escherichia coli K12::gfp cells carrying plasmid... | place: USA: Moscow, Idaho... | reverse complement strand
TGGTGTCTTTATCCAGCAATTTGGCACGGCTTTTGCCAAACGAAAACGCCCCGCCCTTGCCGCCGCCACCGCCCTGCATCGAGCGCATAAAATACAGCCACACCGCAATCAGCAAAATCACCGGCAACAGGCTGATTAAAATGCTACCCAGAATGCTTTTCTCTTCCGGAATCACATTCACGCGCACCTTTTTGTCCAGCAAAGTGCTGATTAAATTGTCGTCCAGCGGGGCATTGGTGAAGAATTCGGTTTTATCGGTGCGCACACCTTTGATGGTGTAGCCGCTCACCACCGAGCCTTCGATGTTGACGTTTTCCACCTCACCGCCGTTCACCTGCTGGATAAACTGCGAATATTCGATTTGTTGTTTGTTTTCTTTTTTATCGGTTAAGGCATTGAAGGCGGCCATCAACACCACCGCCAGCACCAGCCAGACCAAAAGATTTTTTACGGTATTCCCCACTGTCACAAACTCCTAGGGTGATAAATGTGTGCTGCAAATAAACGATTGTAGTGAAGGTGCGACCACTTGTCAGTGTTTGTTGCGACCCAATAAATAAATTTCATTGGAGCGATTACGTGAAGCCTTGGGCTTGCGCACCTGCACTTGGCTGAATACAGCTTTCATGGCGGCCATGTATTCGGTATAACCCGCGCCTTGAAACACCTTAACCAAAAAATCGCCGCCGCTTTTCAGATGCCGGGCGGCAAAATCCAATGCCAGCTCGGCCAGATAAAAGCTTTTGGCCTGATCGGTAACATTGTTCCCGCTCATATTGGGCGCCATATCGCAAATTACAAGGTCTGGCGCTCGCCCGGCCAACAGCTTTTCAAATTCAGCCAGCACATGGTCTTCGCGAAAATCACCTTGGATAAACGATACTCCGGCAATGGCTTCCATCGGCAAAATATCCAAGGCAAACACCCGGCCTTGCGCCCCCACCAATTGAGCCGCCACCTGCGACCAACTGCCCGGTGCACTGCCCAAATCGGCCACCACCACACCCGGCTTGAGCAGGCGGTCTTTTTCATTGATTTCGAGTAATTTATACGCCGCGCGCGCGCGATAGCCGTCTTTTTGCGCCAGATGCACATAGTGATCGTTGACATGCTCATTGAGCCACGCGCTGGAAGATTTGGATCGGACGGCCATGAAATAGCAAATGAAAATCAAACAGGCCGCATTGTAGCCTGAAACCGAGCGGCAAAACAGACAAAACGGCACCACCGGCGCATATTTCTGGCCGCAAACACAGATTGCGGCACCAAACTCGGGTAAAATACGCGTCTTTGAAACCTTGCCGAAAACACACCATGAACCCGATTTCATTGTCGACCAAAGACATTGCCGCCCTGAAAGCACGCGCCCATCACCTCAATCCGGTGGTGATGGTAGGCCAGCACGGCCTCACCGATGCCATTATCCAAGAAACCGAACGCAACCTCACCGCCCACGAGCTGATTAAAGTGCAAGTGGCCGGAGACGATCGCACCGAGCGCCTGGCCGTGGCCGAAGCCCTGTGCGCCGCCACCGAAGCACTGCTGGTACAGCATATCGGCAAGCAGCTGGTGCTGTTCCGTCCCAAGCCGGAGCAGTAAAAAACTGTGAACACGGTGCCAAGCAGGCCATGCAAACAAAAAAGCTTTTCAGGCAGCCTGAAAAGCTTTTTTATTCATACGTACAATATTAATGCCATTCAAATCGCAATAATTTAAACACCAAATAAATTCCCAAGAGGCTCACCAATAAAAACAAGCTGCTGGATATACCGTGCCACAGCTCAAAATTACCGCCGGTAAGGCTGAGCAGCCAATGGCTGCTTTCCTGTTTTAAGGCATTAATTACCGGTGTAACCAGCCATTGGTTTACAGCCAACAAAATCCACAGCAAGCCAATCAAGCGCAGGCTGTTGCTTTTCAAAAAACTGCGCTCTTGCTTGAGCCGCCCGATATACCCCGCCCACGCCCACAGCAGCAAGCCGAAATAAGACAGATACGCAAATAAAATACCGGCAATATGCCCAGCCGTTATTTTCGGCAACTGGGCAAACAGCACCGGCGCCACCACATAGCCTATGGTTAGCTGGGCGCCCAACCACAAGCCCAACAGCACTGCCAATATGCGTTTCAGCAAAACCGCCTCCTTTGCTTCGGATAGGGATGAATTTATCCGACATCATGATAAATACAGACCAATAACACATGCCATACAAATTATTTTTTACTGTTTCAAAACATTAACTTCGGCATCTTGGCGTTTACGCTTTCACTTGTCAATGCACCACAAAACAAAACCGGGCATTCTGTTGCCCGGTTTTGCGTTACATCAGCTATTGATGTGGCAGATTAACACTCTTGCATTTACAAATACTGCACCTGCACAATTTCATATTCGCGCACGCCGCCAGGCGCCTGCACCTCGGCCACATCACCCTCTTCCTTGCCAATCAAGGCGCGGGCGATGGGTGAGCCTACGGAGATTTTGCGCTGTTTGATGTCGGCCTCGTCTTCGCCCACAATCTGGTACACCACTTCTTCTTCGTTGTCCAAATCTTCTAGGGTAACGGTGGAGCCGAACACCACTTTGCCTTCGGCGTGAATTTCTTTGGGGTCGATAATGTGCGCCATCGACAGCTTGTGTTCGATTTCGGCAATTCGGCCTTCAATAAAGCCTTGGCGCTCTTTGGCCGCTTCGTATTCGGCGTTTTCCGACAAGTCGCCGTGCGAACGCGCTTCGGCAATCGCTTCGATTACCGACGGACGCGCCACGCTTTTGAGCTGTTGCAGCTCTTGCTTAAGCATATCGGCACCCACCACGGTTAAGGGGATTTTTTGCATTTTCAAGTTCTCCAAATACCACTATCAGCCCGAATATAACGGCAACGCTGGCCGGGGCTGTTTTCTACAATAAAAAGGCAAGCCGCCAATGGGTAGGCGGCTTGCGCGTAAATTCAATGGCGGCCATTGTAACAGACCGCAGTAAAATAGCAATCTTTGCTGTGTTTCTGCTTTCAGGCAGCCTTAAGCTGCCTGAAAACATCTAGCAGCGTACTATTTTGGTGATTATAATCAAAACGGAATATCGTCGTCGATATCGTCCACTGGCGCCGGTGCCGGGCGGTTTTCCTGGCGGCGCGGTGCGGCGGGCGGAGCGGCAGCAGGCGTTGGAGCATTGTACGATTGAGCCTGCTGGCCGTAATCACCACCCTGCTGCTCTTGATAACCGCCGCCACCGGCATTGTCACTTTTGCTGCCAAGCATTTTCATTTCGTTGCCGATAATCTCGTAGGCGGTGCGTTCTACACCGTCTTTACCGGTGTATTTACGGCTTTGGATGCGGCCCTCGATATACACCAGGCTGCCTTTGCGCAAATATTGCCCTGCAATTTCGCCCAGCTTACGGTAAAGGGCAATATTGTGCCATTCGGTGCGGCTTTGGCGGTTGCCGTCGCGGTCTTTCCATTGCTCATCGGTGGCGATGGAAAAATTGGCCACCGCTTCGCCGTTGGGCATATAGCGCACTTCCGGGTCACGGCCGAGGCGGCCCACCAAAATCACTTTATTTACAGACATCAATCACACTCCCATAATCAGTTTTTCTGCGACTTCGCGGTCGAAGCCTTGCTGTAATGCTTTAATATACACGGTTTGGCCGTCGGCACTAAAGCTCACCGCCTGCACGGCAGCCAGTTGCAATAAGGCAGACTGTAACCCGTCTTCGCGCCCCTGCCAAGCCGCGCCCACGGCAAACATCAGGTTGCGCACCGGCTGCGGCGCCGGGGCAGTGGCCGCCAGCAGCAGCCAGCACAACATCAAGCCGCTGCAAAACACAAACACGCCGTTGGTGCCGAAATGCTGCCAAATCAAGCCGCCGGCGGCACCGCCCACAAACAGGCCAATCGATTGGGCGGTATTGTACACCCCCATCGCCGTACCTTTGAGCCGCGTGGGCGCAATTTTCGACACCATCGACGGCAGCGTGGCTTCCAAAATATTAAAGCCGATAAAATACAACACCATCCATGCCAACACCGCCCACAGTGAGGCCAATCCGGCGGCCAAACCCAGTTGCGCCAGTGCAATGGCGGCAATCCCGGCCACAAACACGGTTTTCAAGCGGTTGCGGGTTTCGCCGTAAATAATCGCCGGCACCATCAATACCAAGCCCACGATGGTGGCGGGCAGGTAAATATGCCAGTGTGCCGACTTGGCCAGCCCCAAATGCACCAACATAAACGGCAAGGCCACAAATAAGGCCATTTGCGCCGCGTGCAAGGCAAAAATGCCGAAATTCAGCCGCAGCAGCTGGCTATTGCGCAGCACCGTACCCAATTCGCCGCGCTGCACTTCGGCATCTTCATGCAGCTTGCTGTGCGCCGGATCGGGCACCATAAAGCGCACCACCAGCATCGACAACACCGTGAGCACGCCGGTGAGCACAAAAATACCCGGCACGCCAATCCAGTGGTTAAACAGCGGCGCCAACACCAAGCTCACCGAAAAGGTAACACCGATGCTCAAGCCAATCATGGCCATGGCGCGGGTGCGCACTTCTTCACGGGTTAAGTCGGCCAGCAGCGCGGTTACCGCCGCACTCACCGCACCCGCGCCCTGCACTGCCCGCGCCAACACCAGCATTTCCAAACTGGTGGCGATGGCGGCCATAAAACTGCCCAGCGCAAACACCGCCAAGCCCAGATAAATCACTTTTTTGCGCCCGAAACGGTCGGACGCCATGCCCAGCGGCAATTGCAGCAAGGCTTGGGTGAGGCCGTACATGCCCATGGCCAAGCCGATTAATGCTGGTTTATTCTCGGCACCGGGCAGGCCGGCCGCATACAGCGCCAACACCGGCAGCATCAAAAACATGCCCAGCATACGCAGGGCATAAATGGCCGATAAGGCCACGCTGGCGCGCATTTCCGCGGCCTGCATGGTGGTGGTATTGTGTTTTGACATAAAGTTTATTTACTGAGATTACATACTTATTATTATATTAAAGGCTAAACCTTCGCGCTAAGCAGGTGCGACACACTATATAAGGCTGCCTGAACGGTAAAACCCTTATTTACCGACTAAAGCCCACAAATATAAACATTTTTCTCTTTAAAAAGTGTCGGCTTCAAGCATCCGGCCTAGGCATTATCGTTATTTCAGGCAGCCTTAGCTTATTTTTCAACCCCACTGCCAGCGCCGCTGCCATGCGCCAATCACCGCATCGCTGTAGGTGGAGCGGCCAAGGCTGCCGTTGTAGCGCGCCAGCGCCCGGGTCATATTGCCGCGTTCGACATTGCGGTAATGACGCAAAATAGTGCAGCCGTAGCGCAAATTGGTGCGCACATCAAACAGATTGTGCTCGGGCGTGCCGATGTGGCGCTGCCAAAACGGCATCACCTGCATCAGCCCGCGCGCGCCCACCGCCGAAATGGCGTATTGGCGAAACGCGCTTTCCACTTCAATCAACCCCAAAATCAGCTGCGTATCCAGCCCGGCGCGGGCCGATTCGTATTGGATATTGGTGAGCAGCCGTTTGCGGCCATATTCATCGGCCACAAAACGCGCCAGCCGCGACGACATTTCATTCAGCCAGCGCTGGCCTTCGGCGGCACTGGCAAACACCAGCCGCGGCGGGTTGACATTATTCACCGCTTGGCGCATCACCGAAGCCACGTCGTCGGACAAGGTTTCTTCGCGCTGCGCCCCGGCCACCGCCCAAGGCGGCACCAGCACCAAGGCCGAAGCCGCCAGCAGCTGGCGGCGCTTTAAATCGATTTGCAAAGACATTCCGTGTATTTCACCACATCAATAACACTGCAACACCAGCCAACAGCGCTCAAACGCTTTGGCGGCCAAATCTTGCTGCCGTATCCATAGATACAGCCGCCCGCTGTCGCCCCACATCATGCCGCAATGCGCTTCTTCGCTGTCGATTTGCAGCAGCAATACCCAATCGCCGGCACCGGCTTCCAACTCAGCGCGGCGCGGGTCTTGATAGCCGCTGCTGTCGCCGCAATAAAGGCCGTGGCTCACCAACTGACACTCCAGCTCCATGTCGCCCTGGATATTGTCGGAATGCCCCAAGAGCTTGTGAAACGGCTCCGGCTGCTCATCTCGCCAATCCCACCAGGCATCGTTTTCGTCGTCATCCATCGCGTAGTCGCGCATCAAGAAACTATAAGGATCCGGCAGCTCGGTACGGCTACCAAAGCGCAGCGCGGCGGCTGAAAAACGGCATTCTTCCGCTAAATCCGCCGGTGCCGCGCGGCGTTGTAAAGCGGCGCCATCGCCGGCGTAATAGCCTACCTGAAAGCCGCTTTTGTGTTGCGGATCATAGCCCCACAGCTGCTCTTCGGCTTCGTAAAACAAATACAGCACGCCGCTTTCAGGCAGCCTGTTGTCCACATCAAACGGCTTGGCTTCGGCAAAATTGATTTGTGCAATCAAGGCCATCGGCTTATCGCTCGCATACGGCCACGCCATATCACCGGGCAAATCCGGCTCGCCGCCCAAACGGCTGGCACCCACGGCAATTTCTTCAGTGGGCATCGCTGTCAATGTAATGGCTTGGCGCGCAAACGGTGCGGCGGCTTGGGCATAGTTTTGCAGGCCGCGCGCGGCTAAGTCTTGTATTAAGGTGTGTTTATCCATAACAAGCTCCTTCTCAGGGTTCGCTGCATTCGGACTTGATATTGAACAACTGCGCACGAAACGCGCGCTGCACTGCCTGATGGCCGCTTTCACTCTGCTCGCCTTTTACGCCCGGCTGCAAATGGTTGGCGCAATTGTGCCATTCCCGCCAGGCATCGCGGCTGTTGGGGGCGGCAGCCAATTGCTGCCATTGGCTGGCGCACACTTGGCGTGCGGGAGCAAATTGCTGCAATACGCGCATATCGCCTGCGCTTAGGGCGCGCGCTTCCACCAGCGCCAAATCGTAAAAGAAACGGCTTTGTGCCGCTTTTTGCTGCCGCAGCTTTTCCAACTCGGGCGCGGGCGGTAAGACCAGCTGCTGCAAGCGTTGCAAATGGGCTTCGTAAACTCGGCGCACTTGCTCGGCACCATCCGTAGCGCGTACATTGGCCAGACTGTTGAATTGGTAGATTAATGTAATCGCATCGTTCAACTGCCGCGCCGATACCTGCTGCGGTCGGTAATGGCCTTGGTAGTCGCACAACTCATCTTGCCAGCTGAATACGGCGCTGGCCGGTGCGACGGCCTGTTGGGATGATGTTGCGCAGGCGGTCAAGCCCAGTAACAAGGTGCAGGCGGCGGCTTGACGCAATAGGGTTGGGGGGATTTTAGTCATCATAGTGCACCGTCCAAGCCACGGTTTCGCCTGCCCGCATCGGCACCAGTTTTTCGTGGCCGTAGGCGATGCTGCTCATGATGGTTTGCGGCTGTTTAAGCAAAGTAATGGTGTCGCTGTTTTCAGGCAGCCCATAAAAACGGGCACCGTTTTGTGAGGCAAACGCTTCGAGTTTGTCCAGCGCGCCGGCGCGTTCAAACACTTCGGCATACAGCTCAATGGCGGCATGGGCGCTGAACATGCCCGCGCAGCCGCAGGCGTTTTCTTTGGCGTGTTGGGCATGGGGGGCGCTGTCGGTGCCGAGAAAGAATTTGTGCGCTTTGTCGCCAGTTACCGCGGCCACCAAGGCGCGGCGGTGGGTTTCGCGTTTCAGCACCGGCAGGCAATAGTGGTGCGGACGGATGCCGCCCACCAATAAGTCGTTGCGGTTGAGCAGTAAATGCTGCGGGGTAACACTGGCGGCCACATTGTCGCCCGCAGCCATCACCAGCTGTGCGGCTTCGGCAGTGGTGATGTGTTCGAACACCACTTTCAAATCCGGCACTTGCGCCAATACCGGCTGCAAAATGCGTTCGATAAACACCGCTTCGCGGTCGAAAATATCGATTTCGGGGTCGGTTACTTCGCCGTGCACCAAAAACAGCAGTTGTTGCGCCGCCATTTCCTGCAATACCGGCAGCAGTTTGAATAAATCGGTAACGCCGGAATCGGAATTGGTGGTGGCCCCGGCCGGATAAAGTTTAAACGCCATAATGCCCGCCGCCTTAGCTTCGCGCACCAGCGCGGGCGTGGTTTTGTCGGTGAGGTAGAGCGTCATCAAGGGCTGAAAGCGGCTGCCTGCGGGCAAGGCGGCTTGAATGCGCTGTTGATAGGCCAAGGCGTCGGCCACGCTCACCACCGGTGGTTTTAAGTTGGGCATAATCACCGCACGCCCCATTTGGCGGGCAGTAAACGGCAATACCGCACGCAGCGCATCGCCATCGCGCAGGTGCAGGTGCATATCGTCGGGGCGGATCAGGGTGAGGGTTTGCATGGCGTTTGGCTCTATCAAAGTGAGGCGTAAATGGATTAAAAGGCTGCCTGAAACAAACTATTTTTGTTTCAGGCAGCATCAGGCTTTATTTATGCTATTTATGCCGCACCACCAACACAAACACTCCGCTCTCCAGCGTATCGGCGGCCAGCAACACATGGCCGGTTTGGCGGCAAAAGGCGGCAAAATCGTCGGGCGCGGCGGCATCGGTGGCCAGCACTTGCAGCACCTGCCCGGCATTCATTTGTGCCAGTGCTTTTTTGGCTTTTAAAATCGGCAACGGGCATTTCAGCCCGGTAACATCCAGCGTTTGATCAATGTTTGCGGCGGCCACGGCGGCTCCTAGATTCAATCTTGCTTAACTTGCCGATTATACGCCACGCCACCTGCGTGCGCCAAACACATGCACCGCCAGCCCGGCCATCACCACCGCCACACCGAGCCAGTGCCAGTGGTTTAATTGCTCATTGAGCAGCAGCCGCGCCACCACCAACGCAATCACCGGCACCAACAAGGCCAAAGGGGTGATTTTGCTGGCCGGATGGCGCGACAGCAGCCCGCCCCAGCCCACATAGCCCACCAACGTGGCCACATAGGCCAAAAACAACACCCCCGCCCAGCCGCGCCAGCTCATGAGGCTGATTTGCTGCCACACACCTTCAGCGCCAAACTGCCACAACGCCACCAGCGTAAACGGAATCAGCGTAAACACATTGCCCCACACCACCAAGCTCAAGGGATTCACCCGCCCGATGCGCTTCACCACAATATTACCCAAGGCCCACGAAAACGCCGCACACAACACCAACATCAGCCCCGCCAGCGGCATCGCCCCGCTGTATTGGCCCACACCAATCAACAGCAAGCCCACCGCCGCCACCACAATCGCCAACAAATGATTGGGCTTCACCGGCTCATGCAGCAATAAGGCCGCAATCAACACCGTAAAAAACACCTGCGCCTGCACCAACAAGGCCGCCAGCCCGGTGGGCATACCCACGCTCAAGGCGGTAAACATAAAGCCGAATTGGCCAAAGCTGATGGTGGTGCCATAAGCCGCCAGCCAATACCAACGCACCGGCGGGCGGCGGATCAGCAGCACCGCGGGCAGCAACACGCACACAAAGCGCAGCATCCCCAGCACCATCGGCGACACTTCGTTCAGCGCCAGCTTCATAAAATAAAAATTCACGCCCCACACCACAATCACGGCCAGCGCGATTAAGCTGTCTTTGATGTCCATATTAACTTCTGAAATAGTGTATTGCCCGGCAACACAAGGCTGCCTGAAGCCACGTTTGCCGTTTTAGCAAAAAATAATTGATGCATCTTAACACGGCCACTGCCGTATCTGCGCTTGAAACCTGCCTGCCACGCCCCTATTTGCCCTGCATTGCCAACGCCTCATCCATCAAAGGAACAAACCATGCAACAATTCGACGGCACCACCATTGTGTCGGTACGCCGCGGCGAAAACGTCGCCATCGGCGGCGACGGCCAAGTCACTTTGGGCAACACCATCATCAAAGGCAGCGCCCGCAAAGTGCGCAAGCTCTACAACAACCAAGTGCTGGCCGGTTTTGCCGGCGGCACCGCCGATGCCTTCACCCTGATTGAGCTGTTTGAAAGCAAGCTGCAAAAACACCAAGGCAAGCTGATGGTGGCCGCCATCGAGCTGGCCAAAGAATGGCGCACCGACCGCGCCTTGCGCCGCTTGGAAGCCATGCTGATTGTGGCCGACAAAGCCAACACCTTGGTCATCACCGGCAACGGCGACGTATTAGAGCCCGAGCAAAGCATTGCCGCCATCGGCTCCGGCGGCGCCTTCGCCCAATCTGCCGCGCGTGCACTGATGGAAAACACCGAGCTGCCGCCCGAAGTGGTGGTGAAAAAAGCACTGGAAATCGCCGGTGATATCTGCATCTACACCAATCAACACCACACCATCGAAACCCTGTAAATATCGTTTCAGGCAGCCTGCATAAAGGCTGCCTGAAAAAGCAAGGACACCCCCCATGAGCACCTCCGTAATGACCCCGCAAGAAATCGTTCACGAGCTGGATAAGCACATTATCGGCCAAGACAAAGCCAAACGCGCCGTGGCCGTGGCACTGCGCAACCGCTACCGCAGAAGCCAAGTGGCCGAGCCGCTGCAAAGCGAAATCGTGCCCAAAAACATCCTTATGATCGGCCCCACCGGCGTGGGCAAAACCGAAATTGCCCGCCGCTTGGCACGGCTGGCCAATGCGCCGTTTATCAAAATCGAAGCCACTAAATTCACCGAAGTGGGCTATGTCGGCCGCGATGTCGACAGCATTGTGCGCGATCTGATGGAAATGGCACTCAAAAACATCCGCGAGCAATCCATCAGCAAAAACCGCGACCGCGCCCAAGATGCCGCCGAAAACCGCATTCTCGATGCCCTCTTGCCGCCGCCGCGCCAAGCAGGTTTTGCCGAAGAGCCCGCCGAAGCCGCACCGGAAAGCAGCACCCGCCAGAAATTCCGCCAAATGCTGCGCCGCGGCGAGCTGGACAATAAAGAAGTAGATATAGAAGTGGCCGCCACCCCCGCCGCGGGTATGTCGATTATGGGGCCGCCGGGGATGGAAGATTTCACCAACCAGCTGCAAGACATGTTTGCCGGCATGGGCAAAGGCAAAACCAAATCGCAGCGCATGAAAGTGGCCGACGCCATGAAGCTACTGCTCGACGAAGAAGCCGCCAAGCTGGTGAACGACGACGATTTACGCGTACAAGCCGTGGCCGCGGTAGAGCAACACGGCATCGTGTTTTTGGATGAAATCGACAAAATCGCCACCGACAGCAGCCGTCACGGCGGCGATGTTTCCCGCCAAGGCGTACAGCGCGACTTATTGCCGCTGGTGGAAGGCACCACCGTGCAAACCAAATACGGCATGATCAAAACCGACCACATCCTGTTTATCGCCTCCGGCGCCTTCCACCTGAGCAAACCCAGCGACCTGATTCCCGAATTACAAGGCCGCTTCCCCATCCGCGTGGAATTGGACAACCTGAGCGTAGACGACTTTAAAGCCATCCTCACCGGCACCGACGCCAACCTCACCTGCCAATACCAGGCACTGCTGAATACCGATGGCGTAAACCTGCAATTCACCGACGACGGCATCGCCCGCTTGGCCGAAATCGCTTATCAGGTGAACGAGAAAACCGAAAACATCGGCGCGCGCCGCCTGCATACGGTGTTGGAAAAGCTGCTCGAAGACGTCTCTTTCCACGCCCCGCAAGGCGACACCGTGATTAACGCCAGCTACGTCAACCAGCGCCTGCAAGACATCGCCGAACATGAAGATTTGGCGCGTTATGTGCTGTAAATAACATTTCAGGCAGCCTAAGCGCTTTGGTCATCGCACTTAAGGCTGCCTGAAAACCCAAGCCCACACAGAAAGCACCCCATGGCACACGATATACTGTTTACGCCGTTAAAAGTTGGCAATACCGAGCTGCAAAACCGCATTTTAATGGCGCCGCTCACCCGCCTGCGCGCCACCGAGCCGGGCGATATTCCTTCGCCGCTGGCCGCAGAATACTACGCCCAACGCGCCAGCGCCGGGCTAATCATCACCGAAGCCACCCAAGTATCGTTCCAAGCCAAAGGCTATGCCGGTGCCCCCGGCCTGCACACCGATGCACAACAAGCCGCTTGGGCTGAAATTGTGCAAGCCGTGCACGCACGCGGCGGCAAAATCGCAGTGCAATTGTGGCACACCGGCCTAGTGTCGCACCAAAGCCTGCAACCTAACGGCCAAGCGCCGATTTCCGCCTCGGCCGTAGCCATCGACGCACGCACCTCTTTGCGCGACGAACAAGGGCGCACCATCCGCGCCGCCACCAGCCCCACCCGCGCCGCCAGCTTGGCTGAAATCCAACAAGTGATTGCCGACTACGCTTCTGCCACCGCCCGCGCCCGTGCCGCCGGTTTCGACTTTATCGAAATCCACGGCGCCCACGGCTATTTGCTCAGCCAATTTTGGGCCGCCGCCATCAACCAACGCCAAGACGAATACGGCGGCAGCCGCGAAAACCGCGCCCGGCTGATGCTAAACGTGCTCGACGCCTGCATCGGCGCTTGGGATCGCCAGCATGTCGGCATCCGCCTGTCGCCCTTGGGCGCCTTTAACAGCGTGGATTTCGGCTACGAAGAAGAAGACAGCCTGTGGCTGATGGCGCAAATCAACCAACGCGCCCCGGCCTTTTTGCACCTGTCCGAGCCGGATTGGGCCGGCGGCCTTCCCTACAGCCCACATTTCCGCCAGCGCATCCGCCAAACCTTTAACGGCCCCATCTTTGCTGCCGGTGCTTACGATGCCGCCAAGGCCGAGCAATTGATTGGCGAGCACCTTATCGACGCCGCCGCCTTCGGTCGCGCCTATATCGCCAACCCCGACCTGCCCGAGCGCATCGCCCAAAGCGCGCCGCTCAACAGCGTGGATAACGCCACCACCTATGGCGGCGGTGCCGCAGGTTATACCGATTACCCCGCGCTTTAATCAATCCGCAATCAATCTCATTGATTCATTCAAAAGGCTGCCTGAAAACATTTGGCTTCTGCGAAGCTAAGTGTTTTCAGGCAGCCTTGATATTTAATGCGAAATCCAAATAGATTGTTTCATTTCAATATGGATATCAATTAAAAACACGCTGCCATTTAACGCGGCCCCAGCATATCGGCTGGATTTACCCATTGATCAAACTGCTGCTCGCTCATCACCCCCAGCACCACCGCTGCCTCTTTTAAGGTAAGGTTGTTTTGATAAGCCGTATTGGCAATTTGGGCAGCGCGTTCGTAGCCGATGTGCCGATTCAGCGCGGTGACCAGCATCAGCGAATCGGCCACATATTCGTTGATTTTATCCAACACCGGCTCAATGCCGGCGGCGCAATACACATCAAAACTGTGCGTGGCATCGGCCAGCAGGCGTATGGATTGCAACAGATTGTGCGCCAGCAGCGGCATATACACGTTTAATTCAAAATTACCGCTGGCACCGGCCATGGTGATGGCCGCATCATTGCCCACCACCTGCACCGCCACCATCGACAAGGCTTCCGACTGAGTGGGGTTCACCTTACCCGGCATAATACTGGAGCCCGGCTCATTGGCCGGAATGGTAATTTCACCAATGCCGCAACGCGGGCCGCTGGCCAGCCAGCGGATGTCGTTGGCTATTTTGTTCAAGCCCACCGCCACGGTTTTGAGTGCCCCGGAGGCAAACACAATGGCATCGCGTGCTGCCAAAGCCTCGAATTTATTGGGTGCAGTCACAAAAGGCTGGTCGGTGAGCTTGGCCAGCGCCGCCGCCACCCGCCGGGCATATTGCGGATGGCTATTGAGGCCGGTGCCCACGGCCGTGCCGCCCAAAGGCAGCGCATACAAGCCGGGCAAGGCCGCTTGCAACCGCGCCATGCCATTATCAAGCTGAGTTACATAAGCACTGAATTCCTGCCCCAAGGTAAGCGGGATGGCATCTTGCAAATGGGTGCGGCCAATCTTAATGATGTCGGCAAAATCGTGCGCCTTAGCCGCTAGGGTGGTGCGCAAACCTTGCAGCGCCGGCAGCAGCGATTCGTTGATTTCAATCACCGCCGCCACATGGATGGCGCTGGGGAAAACATCATTGCTCGATTGAGCATGGTTGACATGATCATTCGGGTGCACCGGCCGGTAGCTACCGCGCGGCTGGCCCACCATTTCGTTGGCCAGATTGGCCAATACCTCGTTCATGTTCATATTGCTTTGCGTGCCGGAGCCGGTTTGCCACACCACCAAAGGGAAGTGCTCGTCGTAGTCACCCACCAGCACAAATTCGGTGGCACACACAATCAACGCCGCCTTGTCCGCTTCCAAGCGGCCCAAGGCGCGGTTGGTGAGCGCCGCGGCCATCTTAATCCACGCCATGGCCTTAATCAGCGCGCGCGGCATGGTTTCCTCACCGATTTTAAAATGGGTGAGGCTGCGCTGGGTTTGCGCCCCCCAATAAGCCTCGGTGGGCACAGCCACTTCGCCCATGCTGTCGTGTTCAATACGGGTTAACATTGTCCCCTTCCCAAAAGTGGACCGGCTATGCCTGTCTGCAACGCTCATCTCCATCGGACATCGAGCCCGATGCATAAAGTCAACAGGCCTTATGTGCATCATCATGGGATGATTATACAAACGTCATGCTCACACTGGCCAGTGCAATCATACGGTATGGTTTGGCCGCCTTATCAAAGCCGGTTTCGATAAGCACCATCTACATCTGTCAGGATACAGGAAGCCGGCGCCAATCACCCCAATTAAATGCGCTCGTATTGGCGATTTTTGCTTCATTGCCGATGCGTTTGCCTTGGCAACTGTGGCACAATGCCTAACGCATTTCCACCCACCACAAAGGCAGCCTGATGCAAACGCCAATCACCCCAAACAACTGGCCTTATCCTTTATGGGTTGCCCACCGCGGCGGCGGCGCGCTGGCACCGGAAAACACCCTCGCCGCGTTTGCCACCGGCCATCGGCACGGCTTTCGCATGGCCGAATTTGATGTCAAGCTCAGTGCCGACAACATCGCCCTGCTGCTACACGACGACGACTTACCGCGCACGGCCGGGCGCAGCGGCATGGCCAAACAAATGAGTGCGGCAGAGCTCACCGCAGTAGATGTCAGCGTGGGCCATCCATCCTTCGCGGGCACCACCATTCCCACCTTGGCGCACATTGCCGACTTTTGCCTAAGCCACGGCATGGCCGCCAATATCGAAATCAAGCCCTGCATCGGGCGCGATGCTGAAACCGCCGAATTAGTGGCTGCCGCCGCGCAGCAATTGTGGCAAGGTGCCGCTTTGCCGCCGTTGTTTTCTTCTTTTTCCACCGTGGCTTTGGCTGCGCTTCAAGCAGCCTTTCCCCATAGCCGTCGCGGCTTATTGATTGAAGAATGGCCTGCCGACAACGCCGCTTTGCTGGCGCAATTGGCATCGCTTGATTGCGTGGCGCTGCATGTGCCGGACAACGGCACCGATGCCGAGCGCATCGCCTTTTTTCAGGCAGCCGGTTATGCCGTGCTGGTGTGGACCGTCAACGATATGGCGCGCGCGCAACAATTGATTGATTGGGGTGTAAACGGCGTGATTACCGATGCCGTAGACCGTGTTTTCAGCGTCCGGCCATAAGCCGCGTGGGTTTGGCTGTCACATTGGCGGCGTTGACAACGCAAACGGCATAACGAATGGCAGATGATGCCGCAATGCAGCATTCATCAAATTGACATATTGTTGCGGCAAAATACTCTGCTGTGGTTGACCCGGCAACAATAAACCCGTTTAAATGCCTAGGCATTCACTGTTGTTTTCCAGCCATCCGCAAGCAAAACTGGGCACCAAGCCCATAAACCAAAGCCACCACGGCTTTTGTGCTTGCGGCTCGCATCATCCTCACTCACATCTGACTTTAGAGGTAATACCATGCGCTACTTTCGTTTACTGATGGCCACTCCGCTGATTGCCTTGGCTGCCTGCTCCGGCCAAAGCGAAACCACACCATCCGGCGGCACTACAGCCGCCTCCGCCCCGCCAGCTGCTGCGCTGAGCATGGACGAGCTGATTGCCAAGGCCAAAGCCGAAGGCCGTGTCAACAGCGTGGGCATGCCCGACACTTGGGCCAACTGGCAAGAAACCTGGGCCGATTTAAAACAAGAATACGGCTTGGCACACCAAGACACCGACATGAGCTCGGCACAAGAAATCGCCAAATTTGCCGCTGAAAAAGACAACGCCACCGCCGACATCGGCGATGTGGGCGCCACCTTCGGCCCGATTGCGGTAGAAAAAGGCGTGGTACAGCCCTACAAACCCACCACTTGGGATCAAGTACCCGATTGGGCTAAAGACAAAGACGGCAACTGGGTGATTGCCTACACCGGCACCATCGCCTTTATTGCCGACAAACAGCGCGTTAAAGATGTGCCCAAAAGCTGGGCGGATTTGAAAAACTCACCCTATAAAATCACCGTGGGCGATGTATCCAGCGCCAGCCAAGCCGTTAACGGCGTATTGGCCGCCAACTACGCCTTAGGCGGCACCGAAGCCGACCTGACCCCGGCATTAGACTATTTTGCCGAGCTGGCCAAGCAAAAACGCCTGGCCATGGTAGACCCCTCGGTAGCCAATCTGGAAAAAGGCGAAGTGGAAGTGGCGGTGGTGTGGGATTTCAACGGCTTGAATTACCGCGACCAAATCGACACCAACCGCTTTGAAGTGGTGATTCCCAGCGATGGCTCAGTCACCTCCGGCTACGCCACCATTATCAACAAATACGCCAAAAACCCACATGCGGCCATGCTCACGCGTGAATTTATCTTCTCCGACAAAGGCCAGCTCAATTTGGCACGCGGCTATGCCCGACCCATCCGCTTTGAGCACCTGACCATTCCGGAAGATGTGCAGAAAAAACTGCTGCCACAAGAACAATATGCCAAAGCCAAGCCGGTAACCGATGCCGCCGCATGGGAAAAATCATCTAAAGAACTGCCGTCTTTGTGGCAGCAAAAAGTGTTGATTAATCAATAATAAACTGCATCATTCGCCCGGCAAGGCTGCCTGAAAACGGCTTTACCGGGCTTTGATTTTGGCGTGCAACACCTTCCCTCTTTCAGGCAGCCTATCATGTCATCCCATAAAGTTATTCTGGTTTTGCTCGACGGCCTAAACGCCACCACCGGCCTGCAATGCATGGGCTATGCACAAGCATTGTGCCAGCAAGGGCTGGGGCGGGCTTATACCTTGGAATGCGAATTGCCGTCGATGTCGCGCCCCTTATACGAATGCGTGCTCACCGGCGTGCCGCCCGCGCAAAGCGGTATCTACCACAATAATGTGGTGCGTTTATCGCATGGGCAAAGCATTTTCCATTATGCCCGTGCCGCCGGCCTCACCACCGCTGCCGCCGCTTACCACTGGGTAAGCGAGCTGTACAACCACGCGCCGTTCAACGCCGCCAGCGACCGCCACACCGCCAACCCGGCGCTGCCCATCCAATACGGCCATTTTTATTACCACGATGCCTACCCCGATTCGCACGTGTTTGACGATGCCGAACACCTGCGCCGCACCTACGCGCCCAACTTTATGCTGGTGCACCCAATGAACATCGACGACGCCGGGCATCAAACAGGCTACGACAGCAGCACCTACCGCAATGCCACGCGCAAAGCCGATATTGCCCTGTCAGGCTACCTGCAAGCCTGGTTGGATGATGGCTACCAAGTGATTGTGACCGCAGACCACGGTATGAACAACGACCGCAGCCACGGCGGTATTCTGCCGGAAGAACGTCAAGTGCCGTTTTATACTTTTGGCAGTGCCTTTTCGCTGGCCGATGCCGCCATCCGCCAAACCGACATTTGCGGCACCGTGTGCCAGCTGCTCGGCGTGGCGCACGACAAATCCGTTTGCACAGAGTTGTTGGCATGAGCAGCACCGCGCCAGCAACGCAACACCCGGCGCCGCGCCGCCGCAAATTCGGCCTCGGCGCCTATATCGCCGCCACGCCCTTTGCCTTATTGGTTACCCTGTTTTTGCTGGCACCCTTGGCGTGGGTAGTGGTGAACGCCTTTCGCAGCGACAGCGGCCAATTCAGCCTCGCCAATTTAAGCGCCGTATTCACCAATGCGTTTTATTTTCAGGCCATGATGATTTCGCTCAAGCTGAGCTTTATCAGCAGCGTGGTCGGTTTATTGGTGGGGTTTCAAGGCGCTTATTCACTGTATGCCATCCGCGAAACCCGCTTTGGCCAAGCGCTGGTGTTGCTCAACAGCCTGTTGAGCAATTTCAGCGGCGTGCCGCTGGCGTTTGCGATTATGATTGTGTTTGGCGGCGCCGGCGTGGTCACCTTGTTGTTACAGGCAGTGGGCATTAAATTGCCGCTGGATGTGTATTCCTACAGCGGCATTTTGGTGAGCTATATTTATTTTCAAATTCCGCTGGCCATTTTGCTGCTTTATCCGGCAATTGAATCGCTTAAGCCCGAATGGCAGGAAAACGCCTTTTTGCTCGGCTCTTCGTTTCGTGGTTATTTTTTCAAAGTGGCCATTCCGGTGCTGGCACCGGCTTTGCTCGGCACCTTTATCATCCTGTTTGCCAATGCCTTGGGCGCATACGCCACCGCTTATGCGCTCACCAACGGCAACTTCAACATCCTGCCCATCCGCATCTCCTCGCTGATTGCCGGCAACCTCACTTTGGAGCCGAATATGGCCGCCGCACTGGCCTTGGTGCTGGTGAGCTTGATGATGATGATGACACTGATCCACCAATACCTGCTGCGCCGCTACCGGGAGTAAACCATGCACGCCCGTACCCGTTCCGTACATTATGCTTATCTGGCCGTGCTGATGCTGATTATGCTGGTGCCGGTAATCGCCACTTTTATGTATGCCTTGTCCAGCAACTGGTCGCGCACCATTCTGCCGGAAATCTGGACCACCCAATGGTTGATCGACACCTGGACCAATCCGCGCTTTCTGAAAGCCAGCTTTTATTCGGTGCTGCTGAGCACCGTGGCGGCGGTGTTGAGCATCGTGATTGTGTTTCCGGTGCTGCTGGCGGTGCACACCAGCCACCCGAAATGGGAAAAATGGATCAATCCCATTTTGGTACTGCCGTTTACCCTGCCGCCGGTGGTGGCTTCGGTGGGCATTATGCAGCTCTATTCCGGCTGGCTCAGCAGCTTTAGCGGCACTTTTCTGATTATGGTGGGCTGTTATTTCACCATTGTGCTGCCGTTTGTATACCGCTCGCTGGACAACAACTTGCGTGCCATCGGCGTTAAAGATTTACTTGAAGCATCGGCACTGCTCGGCGCCAGCCGCCTGCAAACCATTGTGCGCGTGCTGATGCCCAATTTAAAGCGCGGCCTGATGGTGGCGTTTTTTATCTCCATTGCCTTTTTGATCGGTGAGTTTGTGTTTATCAACATCCTCTCCGGCGGCCATATGGAAACCATCCAGATTTATCTTTACAGCCTGAAAAACCGCTCCGGCCATTTGAGCAGCGCGGTGGTGATTTCCTACTTTATCGTGATGCTGCTGATTACCTTATTGGTGAGTTGGCTGAGCCGGGAGAAAAAAACATGAGCGAATTGGTGATTAAAAATGCCTATAAGGCATTCGACTCGCTGGTGGTGGTAGACCACCTCAATATCCACATTCCCGAAGGCTGTCTGCTCACTTTGCTGGGGCCTTCCGGCTGTGGCAAGTCTACCCTCTTGCGCTGCATTGCCGGGCTGGAAACCTTGGATGAAGGCCAAATTCTACTGGGCGGCAACGACATCACCCATCTGCGCCCGCAAAAACGCCACATCGCCATGGTGTTCCAACACTACGCCCTATTTCCCAATATGAATGTGGTGGAAAACATCGAATTCGGCCTGAAAATCAAAAAACTGCCTGCCGACGTGCGCGCCGCTAAAGTGCAAAAAGTGCTGGAATTGGTGGAATTGCAAAGCTGCGCCAAACAAAAACCGGCGTCTTTATCCGGCGGCCAAAAACAGCGCGTGGCCTTGGCGCGCGGGCTGGTGATGGAGCCACAATTGCTGCTGCTGGACGAGCCGCTGTCGGCACTGGACGCCCGCATCCGCAAAAGCCTGCGCAGCCAAATCCGCGATATCCAAAAAGAATTGCAACTCACCACCATTTTTGTGACCCACGACCAAGAAGAAGCCTTGGCCATGTCCGACCAAGTGGTGCTGCTCAACCAAGGGCGCATCGAGCAGCACACCAGCCCGGAAGAGCTCTACAGCCGCCCCGCCAGCGAATTTGCCGCCGGTTTTATCGGCAACTACAATATGGGCAGCCTGCATGTATTCCGGCAAAACGGCCACCACAGCCCCCAAGCCGTGCGCCCGGAAACCATCCAAATCAGCTTAGAGAGCGGCGATATCCCCGGCACCATCCAAAGCCGCACCCTCTTGGGCAGCGTGGTGCGCTACCGCGTGCACACCGCACACGATGACGTGCTGAATGTAGACGTACTCAACCACGGCCAACTGAGCACCTTAAGCGAAGGCATGGCGGTATTCCTCAGCATCCCCGCCGCCGCCGTGATTGCACTGGCACCGGCGCAGTAGCCACGGCAATACCCAAATCATACGGGCGGGCTTTATGTCCGCCCGTTTTGGGCATAATATCTGCTGTTTAAAGGCTGCCTGAAAGCCAACACGCAATCCACGCACAATCCCATCTCCGGACCTTATTTACCATGCGCAACATCGCCATCGTTGGCGCCGGTATTGTCGGCACCTGCACCGCTTGGGCTTTAAGCCAACGCGGCCACCAAGTTACCCTGTTTGAACAAGACAGCCCCATCAGCCACACCAGCCGTGCCTCTTCCAAGCTGTTGCACGGCGGGCTGCGCTATTTGGAAACCGGCCAATTTGCCTTGGTACACAAAGCCTTGCAAGCCCGCCGCTTTTGGTTGCAGCAGGCACCGCATTTATGCCATCCGCTGCCTTTGCTGTTTCCCATTTACCACGGCATCAACCGTCCGCGCTGGCAAGTGGGGCTGGGGCTGAAGCTGTATGACCTGTTGGCACGCGGCAGCGGTTTTGCGCCGGCGCAGTGGCTGAGCAGCGCCGACACCCTGCGCCATTATCCCAACCTCAATCCCCACGGCCTGCAAGGCGCCTACCGTTTTTTTGATGCGCAAATGGACGACCATGCGCTGGGCTTATGGGTGCTGGCGCAAACCCAAGCATTGGGCACCAAATTGGTGGCACAGCACCGCATAAACAGCCTGGCCGAGCTGGCCGGATTCGACCATATCGTCAACGCCGCCGGGCCCTGGGTGATGGACTTGCGCCGCCAGCAGCCCGGAGCCGCCGAGCATCAAATCGATTGGGTGCGCGGCAGCCATCTGTTTATCAACCGCCCCTGCCCCGCAGCGCTGATGCTGCCGGTGCCGGGCGAGCAACGCATTTTCTTCGTATTGCCCTACCAAGGCCGCACCCTGATTGGCACCACCGAAGTGCGCCAAGCACATCCCGCCGCCGAAAGCGCCAGCAGCGCCGAAATCGATTACCTCTTGGCTGCACACAACCACTTCCACCGCACCCCATTGCAAGCCGCCGACATCGCCGCCACCTTCTCCGGCGTACGCCCGCTACTGAAAACCGCCGCCAACCCCAGCCAAGCCAAACGCGAATGGGCGTTTGAGCGCATCGATAATGTGCTGCACATCTACGGCGGCAAATGGACTACCGCACAAATTCAAGGCCAAGCGGCAGCGGATGTGTTACTCAAAGCCTGATTAACAAAAGGTACACACTGATGTTTTAAGAGCCTGTTCACGATCTTTTTTGTAGCGGATTCTCATGCCAAATCAGCTACAGAAACGGGTGCAGGCAAGGCAAAAAGCACAGCCAAAGCCAGCTTTGGCGCGCATTTTTAACGCCGCATGCGCCTGTTTATGCGCTGAAAGCAGCACAATAAAAGATTGTAAACAGGCTCTAAGGCTGCCTGAAGTTTTAACCCTACCTTTACCCCATAACAACATGGATTTCATTTTTCAGGCAGCCTAAACAGGGATTTTGAACTACCCAATGTTTTAATGCTACCATCGTGCCTGTTCGACTTTATCTCTCGGAAAGCACCATGAACCCCGTTATCGACCTGATCAGCCAACACCGCAGCTACCGCCATTTCAAAAGCGGCCACACGCTGCCTGAAGCCGAAATCCAAGCCATCTTAACCGCCGCGCGCCAAGCACCCTCATGGATGAACGGCCAGCATTACAGCATTGTCCGCATCACCGACCCCGCCTTGCGCGCGCAAATCGCCGCCGCACAGCCGGGCAATCCGCAAATCGCCAGCTGTAGCGAATTCTGGGTGTTTGTGGCCGATGCCCACCGCGCCGAATTGGCCAGCCGCGCCTACGCAGGCAGCTTTGCTGCCGTGGGCACACCCGACACCCTGCTCACCTTAAGCGTAGACACCGCCATGGCGGCACAAAACGCCATTGTGGCCGCCGAAAGCCTGGGCTACGCCGTCTGCCCCATCGGCGGCCTGCGCCAAATTGCCACCCAATTGATAGACTGGCTGGCACTGCCTCCGCACACCTTCCCGCTGTTCGGCCTGTGCATTGGTGTGCCCGACATCGACATGCGCCTCAAACCGCGCCTGCCGCAGCAAGCGGTGGTGTTTGAAAACCGCTACACGCCCGACACCCAGCTGGAAACCGATTTGGCCGCCTACGAACACACCATGACCGCCTTTGGCGAAGCGCGCGAAAAACTGCCCTACCGCCAGAAATTCGCCCGCTATTACAACCAAACCTATGTGCCCGCCAATATCGCCCTGCTGAAGCAACAAGGCCTGCTCACCCACCCCAACGGCTTGCCCGGCGATTTGGATTAAGCCGCTGCACCAGCACGGTTAGCAACATGCCATTGCCAACACAAGCGAACATGCAGCCGTCTCATGCAGCGCAGCAATGGATTTCAGCCACAGCCGCAAGCGCTTGGGTTACAATGGCTGCCGTCTTTCAGGCAGCCTTTGTTATCAAAAGCGCCCATAGCGCCCTTATCCACATCCTCTGCAAAGGAGTTCCCATGTTTTCCAAAAGCGTTACCATTGAACAATACGATCCCGAACTGGCC
>RRZT010238241.1_pt1 | contig 23009 bp, 25 predicted proteins | sample 2165551 | NCBI WGS metagenome assembly RRZT01 (sample SAMN10456910, study PRJNA506462) | wastewater metagenome | biome: wastewater; feature: sludge; material: wastewater sludge; isolation source: wastewater sludge with Escherichia coli K12::gfp cells carrying plasmid... | place: USA: Moscow, Idaho... | reverse complement strand
CTAATTCTTCATAATATTCTTCCTTATTTTTTCATTTTGTAATTTTCATTTTTTCTTTATACTTATTAAAAATTTCTTCTCTAATAAGTGGAGTAATTTTTGTCAGTTTGTGCATAGTAGTTAGCATTAGTAAATAAAATCACTCTTTTTTGTTCCGAGTGATTTTATTAATTTTTGCTTTCTACACAAACTGATTATATTTTACATTTAATAATTTTAGAATTATATTTAAAATCCCCTAACCTAAATATCACACCATTAACAAAGGGGAGATTAAAAAAAATAACAATTAACAAAAAAAAGATGTTTCACTGAAACATCTCTACATTCTCTACTCTTCCAACCTTTTCCCTCTAACATTAAAATAAATTATCAAAAATCAAATAACTAAAAAATACAAAATCTGTAAAAATTTTGAATAAACTCAAAAATCATAATCAATAACAGAAAATTTTAGTCAAGCCACATAAAAAGCAACTTTGTTTATGAAACTAAGCAAATAATATCATATAAATCATACATAATATCAAATATTAGATGAAATAAAATTAACAACCACTCAAACAATTCAAAAAAACATAGCCAAAGGCAAAACTCAACCCGTTACCATACTAACAATTGGATTTAAAACAGAAATATATCAAAAATTAAAAAGCATTATAGGAAAAATAGTAGTTGTAGCCGAAATAGCTACAACAAAACTATCCCTTATAGCAAATTTTTTAGGTAAAAATTTAAATATTTTGTCATAAAAATCTTTAGTGTAAAGTATTCAAATTACAGCTAAAAAGCTCAAATGAAAAGAAATATCATAATTTATAATTAATGGATTAAATAAAATCATCAAAAATGCAGTAAACAAAATCAAAGCTAAATTATCAACTTTTCTTCAAGAAACTAGTGCATAATACCCTAAAATTCACATAATTGAAGCTCTAATTACTGAAATTCAAATTCATACAAGAAAACAATAAAACACTATAAATGCTCAAATTAAAACAAATCTAATATATCCTGGAATAACTCTAAAAACAACTCACAAAAACAATATTATCAAGCTAATATTTGATCAACTAACACTAATAATATGTAAAAGTCCTGATTTTGAATAAGCATCAGTCATTTCTTGTGGTAAATTTTGTTTTTCTCAAATAAGAAGTCCAGAAAGCAAAATAGCTTCTTTTTTGGGATATAAATCAGTAATATTTTTAAAAATAATTTTTCTTAATTTAATAGTTTTGCTTTCAAATGATGATAATTTTTTATTTCATTCAATTTTATAATTAAAAGAACTTGTTTTAAAATAAATATTTTTTGATAATAAATATTTAGAATAATTAAAATTTTGAGAAAAATTTGAAATTTCCTCAATTTTTCAAGTAAAAGAAATTATTTGTCATTTTTCAAGAGATGAATTAGTTCAAGTTTGTAATAAAAAATTAATTTTTTTGTTATAAATTTTTGCTAAATAAGTATTTCAATAATCATTTTGTTTATTTAATTCAATAATTTCAGCTTTTATAAATACATTTTTATCTAAATAATTATCAATAAATTTTTGTTTTTCTAAAATAAAAGTATTGAAAATATAACTATACAAAATTCAAAAAAATAATCCTAAAGCCAGAAAAATTACAAATTTATGATGTTTTTTTAAAACAAAAAATAAAAAAATAAGAGAACAAAATGCTATTAAAGTAAATAAAAATACATATTCAAATTTTATAAGCAAATTACAAAAAAATACTCAAACTAAAAAAGCTCAAGTAAAAAATATAAAAATTTTGTTTAAAGACATAAAAAAAGGAGCTAAAAAATATTAACTCCAACCCTTTTTAAATTATTTCTGTTTGAATATTTGGTGCTTTATAAAGCCTAATAATTCAAATTATTGATAAAATTATCAGTCAAATTGCAGAAATTTGAGATAGATTTAATCATATTTTATTAAAAAACATATCTGTTTGTCAGCTATATTTTTCAAAAAATAATACAACACTTGAAAATATAACCAAACTACAATATCAAACAATTCATCTAATATTTGTAAACATTGCTATCATATATGAAGCTAAAAATAATACAAAAAATATTGCTGCATAAACTATAGGTAGTGGAAAAACTTCAACTTGATAAGGAACATTTGAAATAGCTGTATTATATAAAATTCATTTTCATAAAACTGTCGGTTTTCAATAAACTTGTCCTCCCAAAAAAGCTCAAATAAACCCAAAAGAAATAGTGAATAAAAGTGAAATAACTGTTGCATCAACATATTTTCAAGCTCTTAATCACTTTGAAATAATTGATATAAATAATACTAAGAAAAATCAAAATATAGCTCACATTAGAGATAAATTATAATTTGTCATTAGAAAAAAATCATTTGGATGGTCTATAAATTTAAATTCATTCCATCTTGATGTAATAAAAAATATTCTTGAAAATATTACAACTGAGAAAAAATACCACATTGTTCTATTGAAAAAAAATGTTGAATTGATTCAAAATCTTGAACACAATCTCTTTAACATCCACAAAAACAAGAAAAAACAAATTGTTAAGGTTAGACCAAAAATATAAACAGGTACTCATCAGAGTGTAAAATAAGGATACATGATTTTTATTTAAAAATTAAAATAATTTTATTTTGGATTTTATAATATTTGATAATTAAAAAAAGTCAAATATTACTATTTGACCTTTATTTTATTATCTTGCATACTCAATAACCTTCAATTCTCTAACTAAACTAACTTTTACTTCTCAAGGATAATTTAATTTAGATTCGATTTCTAAAGCTATATTTCTAGCCATTTCTTGAGCTTCAAAATCTCAAACGATATTTGCATCAACAAAGACTCTAACTTCTCTTCAAGCTGAAATTGCATAAGCTTTATTTACTCATGAAAAACTTCAAGCCAAAGATTCCATTTCTTTTACTCTTTTAACATATTGTTCAATAGATTCTCTTCTAGCTCAAGGTCTAACAGAACTTATAGCATCAGCAACTTGAACAATTGCAGCATAAATTGAAATCATTGATGAATCATTGTGGTGATTTTCAATCATATCAATAATTCTATCATCAAGAGAATATTTTCTTCATAAATTAGCTCAAATTTCAGGATGAGTTCATTCAATATCATGGTCTAGTGCTTTACCAATATCATGTAATAAAGCTCATTTTTTTACTAGATTTGAATCTAAGTTTAAAGATTTTGCAATACTTTCAGCAATATATGCTGTTTCAATAGAATGTTTTAAAATATTTTGTCAGTAAGATGTTCTAAATCTTAATTTTCAAATTAATGGAACTATTTCTTCATGAATTCAAGTAATATTTAAATCGTCTAGAGTTTTATTTCAAATTTCTTTTAATAATACTGAAGCTTCATTTGTTGTATATTCAACAATTTCTTCAATTCTAGCTGGTTGAATTCTTCCGTCTTCGATTAGTTTTTCAAGAGATTTTTTAGCAATATATCTTTTAAATAAATCAAAAGATGAAATAAATACAGTATCTGGAGTATCATCAATAATTAAAGCAACTCCAGTAGCTCTTTCAAAAGCTGTAATATTTCTTCATTCTTTTCAGATAAGTTTTCCTTTTAAGTCATCATTTGCTAGAGGAATTAAAGTTGTAGTAACTTCACTTGTTACATCTCAAGCATATTGTTGAATTGATTTTAAAACAATTTCTCTTGCAACTTCATTTTTTCTTTCTTCTAAAGATTTTTTGTATTTTTCAACTTGAGTTAAGCAATCTTGTTGATATTTTTCTCTAACTTGAGTTAAAAGTTGTTCTTTAGCTTCTTCTACAGTTAATTTAGAGATTTCTGATAATTTATTATCAAGTTCAATTTGTGTTTTTTCTAAAGCATTTTGTTTTTCTTTTAATGCTTCTTCTTTTTGAATAAGTCATTCTTGTTTTTTAGAAATATCTTCTAATTTTGTTTCAAGTTTTTCTTCTTTTTCAAGTAATCTTTCTTCAAGTTTTTCAGCTTTTTTTGTTAATTCTGCAGCTTCAGTTCTTGCTGTTTCTAATTCTGTTTTAGCTTTATCTAATATAGAATTTGATTCATCTTTTGCTTTTTTAAGAATTTCTTCTTTTTCAGCAGATGCATCTTTTAACATTTTATCTGCTGAACTTTTTCATTCAAGCAGTTTTTTTGACTCCATATGTTTTAACATAACATATGTTAAGACTATTCATATAATAGCCCCGAGTATCATAAATAATACTTCTTTCATTTCTTTTATTTAAAATATAAATGGTAAGAAAATATTATTATAAGATAAAATATGACAAAAAATCTATTTAAAATAGATTAAAAATAAATAAATTTGAGTATTTGATATAATTTTATTAATTTTTATTGAATTCATTTGATATTTTTCTCTTATAATTTTATTTTCTTTTTTTTAGAAAATAGTTTTTCATTCTTTATTTTAGCCAAAAACCCTATTGGCCTTAACTATATTACCTATTAAAAATAAAAGTCAACTAAAACAAGCAAAAACAAAAAATTAAGCCTTGCTTTTTTAATATTTTATGGTATTTAATAAATAAAAGCCTAAAATAATATATTTTTTGACAAATAATAACTTTTTTATATACTCTTTTCAGAGGAGGAATTATATTATTTTTTTATTATTTTTTTATGAAAAAGAAATTCCTTATTGTAATGACTTGAATAATAAGTTTTTACGGGTTAAGTTTTGCTTGGAATGAGTTTAGCTATGAAAATGCAAAAACTTTAGCAAAAGATTATATTACAAATTCTAGTTTTGATGAAAATTGGAAAGATAAACATCCTCAAATATTATGAGAATGAAAATATTTTTATACAGATGCAGAAACTCCATCTTATATTGAATTTAAAGTAACTTGTGATAATAATCCAAATTGTTGATTTATTATGGTAAACTTTGATTGAGATGATGTATCTATTCCTATAGCTTCAACTGATTGAAGTACTCCTAGTGAAATACTTGTAGCTAAAAATGGTAATATTGACTCTAAAGAAACAAAATTATACTATTTTAATCCTTTTGAACAGTATGCTGAAAATGAATTAACTTGAAATGTGTCTTCTATTGATCCACAAGATGATTATGTTAAAGAAAGTGCAAATTCTATACAAACAGAATCAAAAACTGCAAAACTAAAAGAAAAAACTGATAAAAATAAAGTATTGAAAAATAAAATATTATCAGCTAAAAAAGAAGCAAAAGATTTTAAAAAATCTGATGATTTTAAATCTAAGGTTAAAGATTTAAAAAAGAAAAAACAAACCGTAAAAAATGAAGAGGTTAGTTTTAAATATTTAGATTTAGCTTTAGCAGAAGAAGACCCAACTGTAAAAAAATGATATACTCCACCAGCTTCAACAGATATATATATTCCTTGAAGTAATACTAAAGTTTGTTGAAGTAGAACTCCATGTTACAACCAATTTTATACAACATATAATTGAGTAACTTGTAAAAGTTGATGTTCTCCAACAGCAATGTGAATTATTTTTTGATATTATGATAAAACTTTTAATTCAAATATAAATTATAATAATTTATTACCTTGAACAACCATTGATTATTTAAATGACTCAGATTCAAATACAATGATAAAAAAAATTTGAGAATATATGTGAACTTTTTGCAATGGTAATGCATGAGATACTTATCCATCAAATTTTACAAAATGAATACAATATGCTAAAGATAAATGATATTCTAATTCTAAAGCAAACTATATAAAATGAACTACCGATGATTTATTTAAAATTATTAAATCTGAAATAAATTCTGGAAGACCAGTAATGGCAAGTAATAAAACTCATTCAATGGTAGCATATTGATATAACTCAACCTCAGGATTACCGATTGTAAGATTAAACATGTGATGGGGAGCTTGAAGTAAAATAACATGAACAAATTGAGTTGAATATACAAATACAAATATTGATTATAATATGAATGCTTTATTTTATAATTGAATAGAGAAAACAGCTATACAAAATATAGTTACAATTAAAATAATAAAATAATCTTATTGCTATTTATGATAATACAACAATCTAGAGCAGAATATTTTTTATCAAATACTGATAATGATATTAATTTTTATAAACAAAAAATAAGTACAAATAATCCCTGCAAAATAATATGACAAATTAAATGAATTGAGCTAAAGGATATTACTTGAAATGTTTGACCAGTTTATGAAATTAACTTAAATTTAAATAATAATTGAAAAAATTATACTGTAAAATCTTATTGAGTGACTAATTTTTGAGACTTAAGGTTTGAATGACAAATTCCTTGATTATATATAAAAACAGACTGAGAAAACTATAATCCTAATATTTGAGATTACATTTTAGCAAAAATTAATCCTAAAAATAATTACATAATTAAATTATTTAAAACAGAATGAATAAGTATTAATGATTTAAATAATAAAATAAAATCAATAAATATTCCATATTGTAAATATAATGAAACTAATAATAACTTAAATTATAATAATTACTATATCTTTTGATGAACAATTATTTTGATTTTACTAATATTTGTATTTTTAAAAACTTTCAAACAAAGAAAAAAGTCAGTATAATCTGACTTTTTTAAAATTTATAATTCAAACAAAATAAAAACTCCGTACGGAGTTTTTATTCATTTTTGAAAATATTAATCTTCATCATCTTCTAATTTGAATCCTCTTTCTTCTCTAATTTTTAGAGCTAATCCAGTAGGTACTTCATCATAGTGGTGGAATTCCATAGCATAAGTTGCTCTTCATTGAGAAGCAGATCTTAATTCTGTAGAATAACCAAACATTTCAGATAATGGTACGTAAGCAGTAATGATTTTAGCCATTCATCTTTGTCCCATTTCTTCAATTCTACCTCTTTTTGAGTTAATTTGTCAAAGTACATCCCCCATGTATTCTTCTGGAGTATTTACTTCAACTTTCATAACTGGTTCAAGAAGAACTGGTTGAGCTTTTTTACAAGCTAATTTGAATGCTTTAGAAGCAGCAATTTTAAATGCTAATTCAGAAGAGTCAACATCATGGTAAGAACCGAATGTTAAAGTAGCTTTTACATCAACGATTGGGAATCAAGCTAAAATACCTCTATTATAAGCTTCATTTAACCCTTTTTCAACTCAAGGAATATATTCTTTTGGAATTGTTCCTCAAACTACTTTATTAACAAATTTGTTAGTTAATTTAATTCCGTCTTTATCATCAGCTTCAACTTCTTTATATGGTTCGAAAGTAATAACAACGTGTCCATATTGCCCTCTACCTCATGATTGTTTAGAGTATTTAACTTCAGCATCAGCAACTGGTAATTTAATAGTTTCTCTATAAGCTACTTGTGGAGCACCTACATTACATTCAACTTTAAATTCTCTTTTCATTCTATCAACAATGATATCTAAATGTAATTCTCACATTCAAGAAATAACTGTTTGATTAGTTTCAGGATTTGAAGTAACTCTGAAAGAAGGATCTTCTTCAGATAATTTATTTAATGCCATACCCATTTTTTCTTGGTCAGCTTTAGTTTTTGGTTCAACTGAAATAGAAATTACTGGTTCTGGGAATTCCATAGATTCAACAAAGAATTTATCATTTTGATCACATAAAGTGTCTCCTGTTTTAGTATCTTTTAGTCAGATTACAGCTCAAATATGACCTGCTCTAATTTCTTCGATTTCAATTCTTTCATTAGCATGCATTTGTAAAAGTCTTCAAACTCTTTCTTTTGCTCCTGAATTTGGATTATAAACATAAGATCAAGCTTTTAATACTCAAGAATAAACTCTTACGAAAGTTAATCTTCAAACAAATGGATCAGTAGCAATTTTAAATGCAAGTGAAGCAAGTGCAGTATCATCTCAAACATTAATATTTTTAGTTTCTTCTTTATTATCAACATCCATAACAGTTAAAACTCAACCATTAACATCAACTGGACTAGGTAAGTAATCACAAGCAGCATCAATAACAAATTGTACTCATTTATTTTGTAGAGCAGATCCACAAACTACTGGGTATAATTGATTTTTAATAACTCAAGCTCTTAATCAAACTTTAATTTCTTCAGCAGTTAATTCTCCTTCAGAAAAATATTTATCCATTAATGTATCATCTTGTTCAGCAACTTTTTCCATTAATTCAAGTCTCATAGCTTCAGCTTGATCTTGTAGGTCAGCTGGAATAGCAATTTCTTTAATAATTTCTCCGTTAGCACCTTCAAAAGTATAAGCTTTTAATTCAACTAAATCAATAATTCACATAAATTCTGATTCAGTACCAATTGGTAATTGAATAGCAACTACTTTATTTCAAGCTAGTCTTTTTTTAATAGAATCAATAGTCATGAAGAAATCTCCTCAAGTTTTATCCATTTTATTAACAAAAGCAATTCTTGGAACATGATATTTATCAGCTTGTTTCCAAACTGTTTCTGATTGAGGTTCAACTCATTGAGAAGCATCAAATACAGCAACTCAACCATCAAGTACTCTAAGAGATCTTTCTACTTCGATTGTAAAGTCAACGTGACCTGGAGTATCAATAATGTTTATTTGTTTATCTTTCCAGAAAGCTGTTGTAGCAGCAGAAGTAATAGTAATACCTCTTTCTTTTTCTTGTTCCATCCAGTCCATTGTACCTTCTCAGTTGTGAGTTTCTCAGATTTTGTGAATTCTACCTGTATAGAATAAAATTCTTTCAGATGTAGTAGTTTTTCAAGCATCGATATGGGCAATAATACCTATATTTCTAACCTTGTCTAATGGGGTAATTTTATCAGCCATAATATATACATAATTAAAAATAAACTTTTTCTATTTTTGAAAAAGAATAGAAAAAAAATCTATTGATTAAAAATAGACCACAAAGATTTTATTCATAAGTTTAATAAAGTCAAATTTTTGATATATTTAAAAGTAGAATATTAATAATTTTTATATTAAAAATTATTTACATATAAAATATTTTTATATAATGTGTGTGATATTATTTATAAGCCTATCAAAAAAATCAAAGTAAAGTCTATGGAGGAAGACTACTTAAAGAAAAGAGGTGGAGGAAAACATAGATTATGCTTAATATCAAAAACAAAAAAAAATAGAAGAGGTGTTATAATGTTAAAAAGAATTCATTTACTTGTTGTTTTGTTTGTATTAATTATATTTACTGCCTGTTCTACAAAAAATAATGTAGAACAGGTGGTAAATAATAACCCATCTTTAACAGAACAAGAAGAACTAGTAAAAATAAAAGAATATACTTCAACGGAATTAAATAAATTATTCAACTCTGTTGAAATTAACAAAAGTACATCTAAATCAATTTACACTAATTTAACAAATGAAAAAAAGGCAGCTATAAGAAAATGGAAAATAGAAAATACTATAAAAAAAGGAGATATTCTAATTACATATTCTGATAATAGTGATAATAGTGCTTTTTGGGTAGGAGGACATGCTGGATTATACATAGGGAATAACATCGTTATTGAAGCTTATGGAAATAAAGCAAGTTCATTAAATGGGGTAAAATATTGGAGTCTTGATCGTTGGAAAAATTATGAAAGTGCATTAATTGTTAGAGTATATTCTGCTTCGGATACAACTATAAACAAAGTAATTTCTACTGCAAAAGCACAAATAAATAAACCATATAACCATAGTTATTTTAATTGTTTGACTACATCTAAATTTTATTGTTCTCAATTAGTATGGTATTCTTGGCTTAAAAATGGGTATGATTTTAAAAATTCATTGCTTAATTGTATTCCTCCTATTGATTTTTACACATCAGGAAAAACATTTCTTGTGTATACTAGTAGTATTTCGAATAATGATATTGAAAATTACTACAAGTATTATTCAAATCAATAATATTATAATATAAAAATCGATTATGAATAAAATCAATTTAAAAAAACAATTAAATATATTAATAATCCCATTATTTATATCATTTATTATTTTCTGTTTCTCATTTTTTACTTTTAATAAATTAAAATGAGACGATTTTTCTATATCCCAAGATACTACAAGAATTCTATATAATACAACTTATTATTCATTTTTAAATACTAATTGAATCTGAATTATTTTTAAACAATATATTATTTTATTTATTTTGATTTCTATATTAAATGAATTAATTTACTTTAAAAAAATAAGTACAAATACAAAAATATATATTTATATAATAACTATATTGTTATACAATATAATGTATACTATTTTTTTGTAACAAAAAAGGTTATTACTTTCGTAATAGCCTTTTTAAATAAAAATTAATTACTATATTATGTTTATTATTAAAAATAAAACAAAAATTTTTAGCATTATTTCAATAATAATTATTTTAATATTTTTAGAATTTATAAATTTAGAAAATAAATTTGATTCAAAAAATATTTCAATGTCAATAAGTAATAACAAAATAGTATTTGAATGACAAATATTAGATTTATTAGACTCAAAAAAAACAATAAATATTTGAGAAAATTATTTAACTGATTGAAAAACAATTTATGAATTACCTATAATTTGAGGGTGACCTAGAATGGTAAAAATAGATTTAGGACTGTTATTAAAATATAAATTTTATTATTTAATAAATAAATTGTTTTATTAAAAATTAAAGTTTTTATTTTTAATAAAAGCTATTATTGTAAAATATTTGACTTTTGTATTAGCACTAATATAATATCTGTGCTATTTATGGTTAGTATATTATTTTATTTATTAATATTTACTTATGAAAATTCAACCTTTAAGTGATAGAGTTGTATTAAAAGCTATTCAAAAAGATACAATTACTAATTCTTGAATTTATATTCCTGAAAATTCAAATAAAGAAAGACCTTATATGTATACAGTAATATCTGTGTGACCAGGAAAAAACTCAAAAGAAATGGGTTTAAAAGTTTGAGATAAAGTATTGTGTTGACAATATTCTTGAGATGAAGTAAAGTTAGAATGAAATGAATATAAAATCGTTGGGCAAGACTATTTACTTGCAATCGTAGAATAATTTAATATTTAATCAAAAAATATGGCAAAACAAATATTATATTGAGATGAATTAAGAGCAAAAATGTTTGCTTGAATTGAAACTGTTGCAAAAACTGTAACAATAACTATGTGACCAAAATGAAGAAATGTAATAATTGATAAATGATTTTGAGCACCAGTTGTTACAAATGACTGAGTAACTATTGCAAAAGAAATTGAATTAGAAGATAAATTTGAAAATATGTGAGCAGAACTTGTAAAACAAGCTGCATCAAAAACTAATGATATTGCTTGAGATGGTACAACTACTGCTACATTACTAACTTATGCATTAGCAAGAGAAGGATTAAAAACAATTAGAACTTGAATAAATGCAATTGAATTAAAAAATTGAATGAAAAAAGCTTGAGCTTTAGTAATTGAAGAATTACACAAACAATCAACAAAAATTTCAACTGCTCAAGAAATAGCTCAAGTTGCTTCTTTATCTGCTCAAGACCAAGAAGTTTGAGAAATTATTGCAAAAGCAATGGATAAAGTTGGAAATAATTGAGTAATTTCAGTTGAAGACTGACAAACTTTTGGACTTGATTTAGAAGTAACTCAATGAATGGAAATTGATAAAGGATATGTAAGTCCTTATATGATCACATCAAGTGAAAAAATGATTTCTGAAATTAAAGATGCTCCTATTTTGATTACTGACCAAAAAATTTCACAAATTAAAGATTTACTTCCTTTACTTGAACAATTAATTCAAGATTGAAGAAAAGATTTAGTAATTATTGCTGAAGATATTGAATGAGAAGCATTAACTGCATTAATTTTAAATAAATTAAAATGAGTTTTAAATGTTTTAGCTATTAAATCTCCTGGATTTGGTGATAATAAAAAAGAATTATTAAAAGATATTGCAGTACTCACTAAAGCAAATATCATCACTTGAGATTTACAAATGAAACTTGAAAATGCTACATTAAATGATTTATGATATGCAAAAAATGTAATATCTTCAAAAGACAAAACAACAATTATTTGATGAGCTTGAAGTATTTGAGATATTTCAAATAGAGTTTATGAAATTCAAACAACTCTAAATTCTACTACATCAAGCTATGACAAAGAAAAATTAATGCAAAGAATTGCAAAACTATCAGGTTGAGTAGCTGTTATCAAAGTTTGAGCTGCTAGTGAAGTTGAAATGAAAGAGAAAAAACTAAGAATTGAAGATGCTTTAAATGCAACAAAAGCAGCTGTTGAAGAATGAGTTGTTTTATGAGGTTGAGTTGCATTATTAAAAGCAAGTCATGCTTTAGAATGAGTAAAATTTGAAAATGAAGACCAAACTATTTGACTAAATATTGTTTATAAATCTCTAGCTTATCCATTAAAACAAATAGTTGAAAATGCAGGAAAAGAATGAACTGTTATAGCTAATAAAATTCTTGAATCAACTCAAGAAAATTTCTGATATGATGCTGCAAATGATACTTATGTAGATATGTTTAAAGCTTGAATTATTGACCCAACAAAAGTTGAAAGAGTTGCTTTAGAAGAAGCTATAAGTTTGGCTTGAATGTTTTTAACAACTGAAAGTTGAATTGTAGAAGTTCTAGAAAAAACACCAAGTTTACCTCAAAATATGTGATGAATGTGAGGAATGTGAATGTATTAGGAAAAACAAAAAATCGAAGAAATTTTCTTCGATTTTTTTAATATTTAAATTTTTTATATTTTCAAATGTATAAAATTATAACTTCTTTTGAATTAAAAGTGTAATAAATTGAATATTTATATTTTGTATCAACAATCATTCTGATTTTACTATTTAAAATACTTCAAGATAATGGAAAAATTTTTAAAATATCAATAGTTAATTTTAAATGTTGTATTACTTTTGCGGCATAAAATTCATTGTCTTCTAATATATATTCAAAGATATTTACTAAATTATCTTCTGATTCTTTAGTATAGACAATTTTATACATAAATTTCTTTTTTAGAAAATAATCTTTTTTCTAAATTTGAATAAAATTCATTTTCATTATATATCTCTCAATTTTTAATATTTTCTAATCATCTTTGTATTCAATTAATTTCTTCAAAATCCAATCAAGCTTCTTTTAAAATCTCTAAATCAAGACTATCCATAATTTTTAAATTAATATTTAAACTTATCTAGATTATATACTTTAAAAAGTTTTTTGCAAATAAAAATTTGACTTTTAAAATATTACTGTATTATTACAGTAATACAAATAATTAAATTTTATGGAGAAAAAAGAAGCTTTAAAAAATATTAACTCGGTTTTAGAAAAAACAAAAGATACAAAAGAAATAATGCTTGTTTTGCAAGATTTGCTTACTCAAGCTGAATTATGTGATATTTGAGAAAGAATAGAGGTCGTAAAATTATTAAAAAATGGTTTAACTCAAAGAGAAATTGCACAAAAGCTTTGAATTTCTGTGACAACAGTTAGCAGATGAAATAAATTACTAAGTTTTGATAAAAAAATTATTGATAAATTAATATAAAAATAATTAACCCATCAGTCCTTCGGACAGCTTCCCTTAAGCCTAAGGGAAGCAAAATAAGACTTTTATAAAAATAACTATTAAATTATGAAACATATTATTAAAAATATTTGGTGGAATATAAAATCCTGGTGTAATTATAAATAATTGCAGTTTTTAAACTGCTCTATTTTAATCCATTACACCTTTGTAATGGCTTTTTTTTATATCATACCTAGCCCATCTCCTACAGGAGAGGAAATAATAATTTAATAGTTAATAATAAATATATGAAAATTGCTTTTGAAAATGAAATAATAATTGTTGATAAAAATAACAATGTACAAAACTTTATTGAGTGAAAAATTGCTTCAACTCAAGTTATAAATAAAATTAAACAAATTAGACCTGATTTAATTCAAAGAAACTGAATTTCAGAGGAACTTGATGCTTGTCAGATAGAATTAAGAAATATGTGACCAAAAAATAATTTCCAAGAAGCACAAGATGAGATTTTAGAATTATTTGAAGTTACAAAAAATATTTTAGAAAATGAGTTTGGTTTACATATTTCAAAAACTGTTGTTCCAAAAAAAGATTTTTTAGCAACTAGTTCTAAAAAATTTGAGAGATATGATGAAATTCATTCTAAGCTTTTAAAAGTCTGAGAACATTATAGAAAAGCTACAAATATTGCAGGATTACATATAAATTTTGATACTGATTTTGGACTTTATTTAGCTATAAATAATATAGTTTGAGAATTACTTGAAAACTGAAAAATTAATAAACTTTGAGCAACTCAAAATAGATTTGAGCTTTATAAAAAAGTAGTTTCTTGAGTAAATCACATTTACAACAAAAATTTACAAGTAACTCCAAGTTTATACAAAAACATAGATGAAATGACTCAAAAACTTTTAGATAAAGATAAAAATCCACATTTTAGTTATGAATTTTTAAGACTTAAAAAAATAAATGAAAATTATGTTTGAGAATTAAGAAGTTTTGACTGATGAGTTAATTTAAAAGATTTAGAAACTAAAACAAAAAATGCTTTTGATTTCATACAAAATATTAAAAGTTCTATTTGAATAATAATTTAATTAACCCATCCGGTCTTCGACCACCTTGCCCTTAAGCCTAAGGGAAGGCCAATAATGAATATATATAATATAAAAAATATGATAAATTTTATAAAAAATACTTATAAAAATATTGAGTGAATTACGGTTATTGACTCAAATAAATCTGGAAAAAATATTTGAATTTTAGCTTTAACTCACTGAGATGAAAGAGTGTGACTTGATGTTTTTAAATATTTAATAGAAGATTTTTTAATAGAAAATAAAATCATTTCTTGAAAAATATTTTTGATTTATGTTAATTTAAAAGCTTCCAAAGAAAATAAAAGATTTTGTGATGAAAATATGAATCGTATCTCAAATAAACCTAAAAACACTGAATCTTATGAATCAAATAGATTTGAAGAATTAAAGAAAATTTTTCAGGAAATTGATATAGTTTTAGACTTGCACAGTGTTTCAAAAAGTGATGATATTATTTGAATAATTGATGAAAGAAGCTTAGATTTTGCAAAAAAATTTATGGATACCCAGTATTTTTTAGTTGATGATATGAGTAAAACTTGAGCTTTAATTTGAGAATTTTGTAGAAATAATAAATTATGATTTTGATTAGAATGCTGAAATCATATTTCAAAAGAAGCAAGAATTAATGGAATTAGAAATACTCTAAACTTTTTGAGTTATTTTAAAATTATAGATTTTGAGATAAAAAAATCATTAAATTTAAAAAATATTTTGGCTTTTTACACGGAAATATCTGTTAAAAATAGTGATTTTAGATTTAGTCAGGATTATGTAAGTTTTTGTAAAATTGCACAAAATAATATTTATGCTTTTGAAAAGCAAAAAGCTTTAAAAAATGAAACTTGAGAGAATTTATATATTTGACTTGTTTCAAAATATCCAAAAGTCTGAGATGGAGCAGGATTTTTGTTTAGAGAAATTTAGAAAAAATTCCCTTATTTAAGGGAATTTTTGTTTTTTAAAATGATTTTTGTATAAACTATATCTCAAATAATAACAAATATAAATAATGAAATTGAAAAAACATCAAAATTTCAATAATTTAATAATCATATTTTTGAATTCAAAATAGCATATCAATAAACTAACATTGAATATATTATATTTAAAATAAAAATTGTAACTAAATCTTTTTTTCAAAAATTTTGTTTTTTTAATCAATAATAAATTCAAGCAAAAAATCAAATAAATGGTAATATTTTTAAATATAATAACCAAAATCTAGGATTTAAGTCTTTTTTCTTACATTTTATTAAAGAAAAAATTCAATTTTTTACTAAATCAATGACTAAAGAAAAAACAAAAAACTGAGTAATTAAATTTATTCATCATAATTTATCAAAACATGAGTGAATTCAATATTCTTCAAAAAAATAATAAGTTGATTGTAATCATCCTATATTTGAAGAAACTATAAATAGAAATATATAATCCATATTAAGTATTTTTAAAAATTAAAAAATCTTTTTTCTGAGTTTTAAATATCATTTTACTATTAATTCTAGAGAATATAATATAAAAAATATTATAATTCAGATTAAATAAATATTATCAAAATTAACATAATCACTATTTACTTTTAAATATCATCACCAAATTTTCTCTTCATAATGAAGAAAAAATAACATAAAAATATAGAATATATTTGAAAAAATAATTATATAAAAATCTTTTTTAGTGAATTTTTTAAGTTTTAAAGCATAATAAATTGGTGCAAAAAATGAAAATATTGGCACATATTTTGAATAAATTAGCCAAAATCTAGGATTTAATTTTTTCTTTTTACATTTAATTTTTGAAAATAAAAAAAATTTTAAAATATCAAAAATAAAAAATGATATAAAAATCAAAATTAACCAATAAATATTTTTTGAATTATTTCCATAAAAATAGTTTTGAATTTCTCAAAAATTTATAATAAAACTTGTTTGAGCAGGAAAATATGAAATAAAAGTTTTAATATATCAATCCTGTGAAATTGAGCATCAATAATCTAAATCCTGGCACATCATCACAAAAGGATAATATAAATAATATAATATAGCTAGTAATGTTTGCATAATTTTATTAAATTACAAAAAATAAACCCACTGATTATATACATAAATATTTATAATCAAAAATAAATTATTTTTTTATATACAAATTTAAAATAGAGCAGGATTTTTGTTTAGAGAAATTTAGAAAAAATTCCCTTATTTAAGGGATTCTTTGTTTTTTAAAATGAATTTAGTGTAAATTATATCTCAAATCCAAAGTATGAAGAATAAAATTATTGCTAAAATATCAAATATATAGATTATTGGAAAATATTGATAATTGCTAATAAAAGCATATAAATAAGCAATAAATCAATATAGAATATTTAAAATTACAATATTATAAAAATCTTTTTTAGTAAATTTTTCTAGCATTAATGAATAATAAAATCAAACTAAAAATCATACAACTGGCAAAGTTTTTATATAAAGTAACCAAAATCTAGGATTTAGTTTTTTCTTTTTAAATTTTATTTTTGAAAAGAAAAAACATCTAATTGTATCAAAAATTATTAATGTAAAACAAATTCAAACTACAAATTTAAATCAAGCCATACAATTAAAATTATGTACAATATCAAATTCAGCAAGTTCTCAATATATTCAAACTAAACTTCATATATTTGAATAAAGAATAAATAAATATAAATAACTCATATTTTGGAAATTAAAAATTAAATTTTACTTTAAATTTACATAAAATACAATTGGAAGTATTCTCTTATCTGGAAAAATTAAATCAGTTACTCCATAAAATGAATTTATATTTGTTTTTAGTTGACTAGAACCAGATCCATCAAACATTATCATTTTTCTTTTATCTGTAATTCCAAATTTATTTAAAATAGATACTATTTCTGAATATATTATATAAAATATATTTATTTATCAACAGTTTTTATTAAATCGAAAAGATTTATATATTTGACTTGTTTCAAAATATCCAAATGTTTGAGATGGTGCAGGATTTTTGTTTAGAGAAATTTAGAAAAAATTCCCTTATTTAAGGGAATTTTTGCTTTTTAAAATGATTTTAGTGTAAATTATGTCTAAAATCCAAAGTATAAAAAATAATATTATAGGAATAAAATCTAATAATCAATAGCTTAATAAATGGAATTTTATATCAATTACTAAATAAATATAAAAATAAATTATATAAAATAGATTTGCTAAAAAAATATAAAGTAAATCTATTTTTCAAAAATTTTTCTTTTTTAATCAGTAATATATTCCTGCAATAAATCAAAATATTGGAATAATTTTTAAATAAAATAACCAAAATCTAGGATTTAAATTTACTTTTTTACATTTTATAAATGAAAATAATCATATTATAATTAAATCAAATATTAAAAATAAAATAAATAATCAAAACATTATTTGAAATCATCTAAATGTATTATAATTCCAATTAAATCAATATTCTAATATTTCGTATTTTAGAAGATAACTTAAAAAATTTGAAGAAATTATTATTTTATACATCATATCACTCATAGTAATTATTATAAATATAAATTATTTTTTAATAATAGATAATACCACAGGAAGTTTTCTTTTAAAGAAATCGTATGATCCATAAAATGAATTTTTACTAGTTATTAATTGACTAGATCCAGAACCATCAAACATTATCATTTTAGCTTTATCAGTAATTCCAAATTCATTTAAAATTGATACTATTTCAGATTGAGTTCCATTTCCATTTACAATAATAAAATCATCTCCATTCTGTCCCATCATATTTCTCCCAACACTATATATTGAACTAAAGTCACTATCAACAGTTACTCCTACAATAGCATAAGGAAAACTAACATTGCTAAACAATGCATCTGAATATTTTACTATACCTATAGAATTATTTTTATCAATTAATAATAATTGTCTATTATTAATATTTTTTGAATCTCCATATCCTGTTGTTAGTATTTTTCCATTAACTTTTAATCCAAAAGGAAGAGTAGTAGGACTACTTCCTCCATCAAAAAAACATAAATTAACAGTTGAAAACACATTACTATTACTTTTTTTTATTGAATCCCAAAAATCAGTAATAAGTAATCTATTAAAAGTTTTATCTGTATTTTGAGAATATGTTACTCCAAAATTAACACTACTTTTAGATATTTTTTGAACATAAATATCTTTAGTTTTATGTTTATATAAAGTTACACTTGTTGCAGATTCAACAACATTATAATTAGATCTTATTGAAGCAATAGATTTAGAAGTATCTACATTTAAAGCTTGAGAAGTTGTTTGATTAACCTGCTCTTGCACTTTTTGCTTAGTAGAACATCCAACAAATACAAATAACAACGACACAATAAAAATACCTAAATATTTTTTCATTTTAAATCTCCTTTTTACACGAATTTTTATTTTTGTTTTTGATATTAAGCATAATCTATGTTATCTCTCCACCTCTTTTCTTAAAGTAGTCTTCCTCCATAGACTTTACTTTGATTTTTTAATAGAATTATATTTAACATCGACTGTATTATATAAAATATATTTATTTGTCAAAAGTTTTTTATTAAATAAAAAAGATTTAATTTTTTTATTTTTTGTCACTTTTAATTATAATAATAGTTATAGAGTTTGTAAGATTTCAAAATTTTATTTATTAACTTATTTTTTATGAAAAAATTATTATTACTTGCTTGATTATTTATTTCTACTCAAGCTTTTGCTTCTGATATAGTTTGTACTATGGAATATGCTCCAATTTGTTGAAAGGTAGAAGTACAATGTATAAAAGCTCCATGTGACCCAATTTATCAAACATTTTCAAATAAATGTATGATGAATGCAAATAAACTTGCTACTTTTGCTTATGATGGAGAATGTAAAACTGAAACTACAAAAATCTGACTTGCTAGTCCAGCTTCTGTAAACTGTAAAAATATTTGATGAACTCTAGAAATAAAAAAAGATACAAATGGTTGAGAATATTGAGTTTGTAGTGATTGAAAATGAAATTCTTGTGAAGAATGGGCTCTTTATAGATGAGAATGTTCTCTAACTCCAACTAAAGCTTGTACAAGAGAATATAATCCTGTTTGTGGACAACCAAAAACACCTGCTTGTGGAGAATGAAAACTTTGTGGTTATATGTTACCTGCACCAAAAACTTACTGAAATAAATGTACTATGGAAGCTGAATGAGCTACTTTAATAAATGATTGAGCTTGTGAATCTGATATAATTTTAGATGACAAAACTACTACAACTGAAGCTAAAATCTGTACTATGGAATATATGCCAATGTGTTGAGTTGATGGAAAAACTTATTGAAATAAATGTATGTTATGAGAAACAAAAAAAGCTTATGACTGAGCTTGTTTAGAAGAAACTAAAGCAAAAACTTTAAAATCAGTTTTGGATACAATTACTTCTAGTTTAAAAGATAATACATTATATAGTTTTTTAACTAAACTAAATACTAGAGTTGAAACTTTAAAACAAAAAGAAAATATTTCTGAAGAAAAAATGGCTTTATATAATTATATTTGAGCATATATTGTTGATTTTGTAGGAAAAATAGGTAATTAAAAACTTGCAAAATACATAAAAATACATACAGTTTTTGTATGTATTTTTTTAATGAAAAAATTATGGCTTTATCTATGGATATGATTATGGATGAGTTTAATAAAACTCAAAAATTTAAAGTTAACTACTAAAAACTATGATAGAACTAAATGACTCTGTTCCAAATGAATGGATAGAAAGTAAAAAAGAATGTTGAATTTATGGAACTATTATTTATTTTCATACTGAAAAAACTACAGATTGTACTATAACTTATGAAACTATTATTAGAGATGATAACTATATATATTATAAAATTACTTCTCAAGAAAACAAAAATACCTATATTGACCGGATGTATACACCAACAACTTCAAAAGAAATTAGTTGTAAATGAAAATATTCTGATTCTTGAAATACATTTATTCACAAAATATGAGATAAACAATATTTTACTATTAGAAATTATTACGATTGGAATAATTATGTAATTAAAAATTCTAAAGAAAAATATGATTCATGGAATAATTTAGAAAAATGCACTTGGAATATAATAGATAAAGCACCTATTTATATAAATAATAATAATTTTGAAATAAATATTTTTTACTATTACATAATTTGATGATTATTTATTTTAATTTTATGAATAATAATAATATTTTTTAAAAAATTTAAAACAGTAAAAAAGTCAGCATAAGCTGACTTTTTTAGAAGAGATAATTAATTATCTCTTCTATTTCCTCTCCCTTTGAACACTTTTCTTTTTGATAAAAAAAGATTTTTTTTCATGGAATCCCCTCCCTTTTTTTAGTTTTCTAAAAAACTTATGATGTATTCTACATAAAATATTTAAAAGTCAAATTAATTTTTATATTTATAGTTTTTCCTTCGTTACTTTTGTGACCAAAAGTAACCAAAAGTCTTAGGGGGATGAAATTTCAGCTGGCAAATTTTCTTCTTTCTAAAAGTTTTCACTATCGTTTTCTCCCCCTAAAACCCCAAGTGACTTAAAACTTTAAATTATAAATTAATATAATCTTTTTCTCTTTTAATCTTTTTCTCTTTCTTTCTTCCTCTTTTTCCTTCCTCTTGCAAAAACTATAAAAATAAATATAATCAATCCCGTATATTTTATATTTTAAACGACTAAACATGAGCAACTATTCAAATGAATCGTTAGATAGAATTGAAAAAATTAAAAAATTAAAAGAAGCTTGAGTTATCACTTATGCAAATAATTATCACTGAAAAGTGGATGTTTCAAGTATTTTAGACCAAAAAGAAAAAGTAAAACCAGTTGAAGAATTACAAACTTCTTGAGCTATTTGAGAATTTCAAACTGCAGGTAGACTTATGTCTTACAAATCTCATGGTAAATTAGCTTTTGGTAAAATTATTGACAATACTAACAGTATTCAAATTTGTTTTATGAAAGACAAACTTGTTTTTAATACTTGAAGAGAAATTGTTGAAAGTCTTACAATTGAATGAGAAGAAAAATCAGCTTACAAAGTTATGGAAAAATTTGTAAATGTTTGAGATTATGTTTGAGTAATCGGAGATTTATTTTTAACTCAACACGGTGAATTAACTATTTTTGTAAAAGAATTTCAAATCCTTTCAAAAGCAGTAAGACCATTACCTGAAAAATTCCACTGAGTAACTGACCAAGAAACTCTTTATAGACAAAGATATCTTGATTTAATTATGAATGATGAAACTTACCAAAGAATGAAATTAAGAAGTAAATTCATAAAAACTTTAAGAGATTTTTATGATAATTCAGAATTTATTGAAGTAGAAACTCCAGTTTTAGGAAATGCTGCATCTGGTGCTGCTGCTGCTCCATTTATCACTCATCATAATGATTTTGACCAAGAATTTTTCTTAAGAATAAGTCCAGAAACTTTCCTAAAAAGAGTTACAATGGGTAGATTTGAAAGAGTTGTAGAATTTGCAAGAGATTTTAGAAATGAATGAAGTGACCCAAGTCATATGCAAGAATTTACAATGATTGAACACTATGCTTGTTGGTGGAATTTTGAAGATAATATGAAATTTATTGAAGAAATGTTTGATTTTGTTTTCAAAAATATTCCTGAATTATCAAAAGTTATTGATGTAAAAGACAAAGCTTGAAATCCAAGAACTGTAAACTTCCAAACTCCTTGGCAAAGAATTGACTATGTAGAATGAGTAAAATGAGCTTGTGGAATTGATGTTTCAAAATATTTACCTTGAGATGAACAAAAACTTATTGCAGACATAAAAGCTGCTTGAGTACAGTTTGACTGAATGGACAAAATGTGAGTTCCAACATTAATTGACTATTTATACAAAAAAGTATTAAGACCTGGAATTACTTGACCTGCATTTGTTTATAATTACCCAAAAACTATGCAACCTTTAGCTAGACAAAATGATGCTAATCCAGATATTGTTGAACAATTCCAAGTTGTAGTAAATGGATGGGAAATTTGTAAAGCATATTCAGAACTTGTTGATCCTGAAATTCAAGCAGCAAATTTTGAAGCTCAATCTTGAGCTATTGAAGCTTGAGATGTAGAAGCTACAAGTCCAGATGAAGAATTTGTACTTGCTATGGAATATGGTATGCCTCCACAATCTGGTTTTGGTATGTGAATAGATAGAGTTTTCTCTCTACTTACAGCACAAGAAAACCTTAGAGATGTTGTGTTATTTCCTTTGATGAAAAATAAGAATAATTAGAAAAATCCCCTTTGAT
>RRZT012947581.1_pt1 | contig 23012 bp, 18 predicted proteins | sample 2165551 | NCBI WGS metagenome assembly RRZT01 (sample SAMN10456910, study PRJNA506462) | wastewater metagenome | biome: wastewater; feature: sludge; material: wastewater sludge; isolation source: wastewater sludge with Escherichia coli K12::gfp cells carrying plasmid... | place: USA: Moscow, Idaho... | reverse complement strand
GGGCCGGTGCAAGTTGCTCGTATACCCCCTGAAAGGCGGCATACACCGGACAGTGGTGGCTGAAGCGCAAGATAAGCCGTCGGCCGGTGCTGATCAGTCGGGCTGCCAGATAGATCAGCTCCTGGATCACCGTGCGAATGCGGCGGCGCTTGGCCGGGTGGCGGATCGGGGCGAACTGGCCGAGCAACCCCATCTGGCCGATGGCCCGAAGGATGTTGTAGGCAAAACCACCCAAGGCCATGATCAGGGCATTGGTGGCAAATTTGCCACTCGGCAGCCGTTCGAGATCAAGATCGGTTTTGAACTCGCTATGGAACTGCTCCGAGGTGGCATGGTCCCGATACAGGGCGATCACCTGCTCGGGCTCCAGGTTGAGGTCGGTCCACCAGCCTTCCAGGGTGATGTCAGGGGTGAGCCGCATCTGTCCGTGCCGGTCGGCGGTCCGTTCGGTCACGCGCACTATCCGCTTGCAGGAGTAGCTTGCACCGTGCACCTGCATGGGTTCGTCGACCACCAGCAGGCCGACTCGCTTGCCGGACCGGGGCGTGGTGACCGTGCCTTCGCTGAACACCCGGTCGCGCCAGGCCAGCTCGTTGCTGTTGCGCGGGTTCCACTTGATGATGAAGCGCACCTTTTCGGCAGCGGCGAACACCTCCCGCGTTTCCACCGCGTCGTGGGCCGAGTCCAACCGGACCAGGATCTCCTGCTCAATGAGCACATGCGCCGCCTTGATCACTCGCTGGATGAACGCCACGAATCCCGCCTGACCGTGCTGGCTGCCAGGCCGCAGTTCGACTTCCAGGCACCAGCCCTCCATGCCCAGGTAGGCGGCGATGGGCGCATAGCCGTCAAAGTTCTTGTAGGTGCGGCTTACCCCTTCCTTGCGGGTGTTCGAGTTGTCCTGGGGGAACACGTCCACGTCCAGGGACACAAGGCCATCGGCGTAGCCCGAGACCTTGACGCTGAGCTGCTTGAGCATGGATTGCGAACTGCGCGAGACCAGTGGGATCAGGCCGTTGGCGGCAGCCTCGTCCAGTCGCTGCCGCAAACGCTCGGTCGAGGGGATGCGACCGATGCCCAGGGCCTGCTGGAAATAGCCGTCGCCGCGCATACCGGTGATGGCCTGGAAATCGCTCTTGCCCAGGCACAGCAGCCCCAGGTAGCTGCGCAGGATGTCGATGTCGGCGATCTGCCCGTTGCCTCGACTCAGTCGACCCACCTGCCGGCTCAGGTCACTGTGGCGGTTGATACAGGCGCCAACCAGGCCCAGGCCGGAGTGGCTGGTGTAAAATTCGCCGTCGCTCTGCTCGATGATCAGTCGCTTCATGTTTTCACCTGCCAAGTGAGTTTTTTTGACAGGTATATACTGATAAATTTTTACTTAAATTTCAATATATTGATTGTATAACTAGCCACTTTTTACTGATGGATTATCACTGATTCAGGTATATTTTTAACTATTAAATGAGATAACAAGGATTCCCCACGATGCACGTTATTCTAGATCTTTGCCTAGTCCCGCTTGGTGTTGGAGTATCTGTTTCTAAATACGTAGCTGAATGCCACAAGGTTATGCAGGAAGCTGGTCTAAACTCTCAGTTACATGCCTACGGTACAAATATCGAAGGAGAATGGGATGTGGTGATGGCTGCTATTAAACAGTGCCATGAACGGGTACATGCACTAGGTGCGCCGCGGATAACCACTACCATTAAACTTGGTACCCGCGTTGACCGCAGCCAGTACATGGCAGATAAAATCCGCAGCGTTGAAGATAAGCTTGACTGAATATTACCTGGTTAACTTCTGCATCCTTAATTACAGTAATCCTCTTTATCGCTTGATTGGCCCTGTGCCAAACAAACTTTTTTCCTATTGCCTATCTTTCCCTTTTTGGATGATGGTGTTCTTCAGAAAATGGAGATCATCTTTTTGTGGGTAATCAAGTGTATAGTGCAATCCCCTAGATTCTCTCCTCCAGCTGGCACTTTGCACTATTAGCTCTGCTACTACCGCTAAATTTCTTAATTCAACCAAATCTGGAGTGAGCAGATAGTCGTAAAAGTGGGCCTTAATTTCTTTCAACAACCAAGTCAACCGTTCCTGCATTAAAATAAGTCTTTTCGTTCTTCGAACTATTCCCACGTAATCCCACATGAGACGACGGATAACATCCCAGTTGTGGTTAATTAGGATGCCCTCATCGAGTTGCGCTGCGCCCCCGGTTTTCCAAGGGCGAATCGTTGTTTGGGGTAGCAGAGATGGCAATGAAGCCAGATTCTTTTTTAGCCACATTGCACTTCTATCCGCAAACACGATAGCCTCAAGAAGTGAATTGCTGGCTAAACGATTTGCCCCGTGCAGGCCGGTACATGAAGTTTCTCCTAGAGCCATCAGACCGGTCAGAGAAGATCTCCCCCAGTGGTCCACCAAGACCCCACCGCACATATAGTGTGCAGCCGGTACTACTGGGATGGGATCCTTAGTTATATCAACACCATATTTGTTGCAGGTGGCATAAATGTTTGGAAATCTCTGTCGTGTAAATTCCGCGGGTTTATGGCTGATGTCCAAAAAAACGCAGTCAGAACCGCTGGTTTTCATCTCTGCATCTATGCCACGGGCCACTGCATCTCTGGTTGCTAAGTCTCCCCGTGGATCAAATCTCTTCATAAAGGGTTCACCTTGGCTGTTTAGTAAAACCCCGCCTTCTCCCCGGACCGCTTCTGAAATAAGAAAATTTTTTACATTTGGATTAAAAAAACAGGTTGGGTGAAATTGGATAAATTCCAAGTTGGCCACCTTTGCGCCAGCCCTGTAGGCCATAGCGACTCCATCCCCGGTGGCAATGTCTGGATTTGTGGTGTAAAGGTAGACTTTGCCACAGCCACCGGTGCAGAGCACCGTGACGCTCGCCTTGCGTATTTCCACTTCACCTGTTTTGTGGTTGAGTACGTAGGCTCCCAGGCAATAGTCGTTATCTGCAATGACATCTGCACCCTCGATCTTTGAAGCGATTAATAGGTCGACAGCCAGGTGATTTTCCAGGATCTCAATGTTGGGGTGCTGTGCAGTGCGCTCAACTAAGACGCGTTCAATCTCTCGGCCAGTCAAGTCGGAGGCATGTGCAACTCGTCGCGCCGAGTGACCCCCTTCGATGCCAAGATCAAAATCAAGGCCATTGTTCTGCATTTGAAAGTTTACCCCGAGTTCTAAAAGTTCCCTAACGCGGAGTGGCCCCTCAGTGGTGACGATGTCAACGGTTTCTTTGTCGCAGAGACCATCACCAGAAATCAAGGTATCCTGAATGTGTGCTTCAATAGAATCCTCAACTGAAAGGACAGCCGCAATGCCACCCTGAGCTAGGTTTGTTGCTGTATCAACTTTGTTTTTCTTGGTGATCAGGGTCACTTTTGCAAATGGAGCAACCTTCAAAGCAAGGGAGAGGCCAGAAATACCACTACCGATAATCAGAATATCGCTTGTATATAATGTGCTCACCAGAAAGTACCCTCTCTTTTGCTGCCCTCTTGCAACGTTTCACGTGAAACAAAGAAAAAAAGAGAGCTTCTTCTTGGATAGTGTATAATGCAACCTTGTTCACAAAACGATCAACCTATACCATCAGTGATGTTCAGAGGGAAAGGAAAAAAATTGGCTACAAAAATAGTTGCTTTGGCCAATCAGAAGGGAGGCGTAGGCAAGACGACTTCCTCTCTAAACTTGGCAGCTGCACTTGCGCTGGCGGGGAAAAAAGTACTCCTTGTTGACTCGGATCCGCAAGGTAACGCGTCCAGCGGAGTCGGAGTGATGACCGCTCAGATTGAGAAGAATATCTACACCTGCTATGTGGAAAAAGATGATGCCCAGGATTGCATAGTTTCAGGTAAATTAAAGAACTTTTTCCTTCTTCCGGCATCAGTTGATCTGGTTGGGGCAGAGATAGAACTGGTGGAAAAAGAGCAACGCGAAAGGCAACTGAAAAAAGTGCTTCGTCCTTTGCATGGTGAATTTGATTATATCTTTATTGATTGCCCCCCCTCGCTTGGTATTCTGACTTTAAATAGTCTCTGTGCTGCAGATTCTGTCCTCATTCCCCTGCAGTGTGAATATTTTGCCTTGGAAGGCTTGGCACAGTTAATTCAAACGATCCGGCGCGTCAAAAAAAATTTTAACCGGGAACTGTACATTGAAGGATTGCTCTTAACCATGTACGACCGGAGAAACCGCTTAACGTATTCGGTTGCCAAAGAAATCCAGAAACATTTTAAAGATCAGGTATACAACACCGTGATTCCCAGAAATGTGCGATTAAGCGAAAGTCCCAGCCATGGACAGACTATATTTGAATATGATGCTGCCAGCTCAGGAGCCGATGCCTATAAGAGATTGGCCAAAGAATTCCTTAAAAAAAATGAAAGCCTGAAGCAAGGAGAGAATAAGTGAGTCCTAAAAAGGTGCTGGGAAGGGGTATGGAAGCGCTACTGCCGGAAGCGGAACAAGCCGAGCACGACGAGAAGTTTTTTTTATGTGATATAGATAAAATAGATCCTAACCCATACCAGCCCAGAATTTTTTTTGACGAGGAAAAGCTACAGGAACTGGCCATTTCCATTCAGGAAAAGGGGGTCATACAACCGCTTCTGGTTATCTGGAATGATGAGCGCCACCGTTATACCCTCATTGCCGGTGAGCGGCGGCTTCGTGCTTCTAAGTTGGTCGGATTAAGTGAGATCCCTGTCGTTGTGTTGGAAGAAGGAAGACCAGACGAGAGCCTTGAGCTGGCACTTATTGAAAATATCCAGCGTCATGATTTGAATCCTATGGAAGAAGCCCAAGCGTATGCCCGCTTAATGCAGGAATTCCAATTGACTCAGGAAGAAGTCGGCCAAAAAGTTGGGAAGCAGCGATCAACTGTGGCAAATATTTTACGTCTACTGCACTTGCCTGATCACCTTCAGCAAGATGTTGCCACAGGTCTGGTAAGCGAAGGGCATGCTCGTGTCTTGCTACGCATAAAAGATGATACGGAAAGGTTATCGGCAGTGCGGGATAAAATTGTAGATGAAGGCTTATCTGTTCGTGCTACAGAGAGGCTTTGTAACAAAGAAACAAATAGGAGTAAAATTGAGAGCATCTCCTCTGCTGCGTCAAGCATGAACGTGAGTTCAGAACAGCAGACGTTGCCACAAACGTACTGCAATGCGTTGGCAACCCAGCTAACGAATCATTTGAAGACGAGGGTTCGCATTGTGCAGCAGGGACAGAGGGGCCGACTCGAGATCGAGTATTACTCCAAAGATGATCTTGAAAGGCTCTTGGGTCTGCTATCCTAAGCGTACAAACTGTTTATTACTCCTTCGTTGAATTTTTCAATAAATGATCATCATGCTAGAGTTATTCGTCTGCATCCGGCAGATCAATTTACTCCCTGGACTGACTTGTGTAGAAAATATTATTTAGCGAACGCATATAACTCGTCTAATCATCTTCGGAATAGACTGAAAAACACTAAAAAGGATATCAATTTCCAGCGTCTCAATGTTCAAGTTACAAAGAGTTAAGATACGTTTAAAAGGAATTTGTACGTTGTGAAATCCCGGCATTAACCGGAAGCATCTATGAAATCACTTTTAAGGAGAAAAGCATGGCAGCCACTGTTTATTTTGCTGATGTCCGAACCCGCAAACATTCTGGAAGTAAACTCGCCAAAATTGCCAGGCTCTGTGATGCCCTGGAGCTAAAACAAATCCTACAAAAAGATGAGCAAACAGCGGTGAAGCTCCATTTTGGTGAGTATGGCAATGACACACATTTAAACCCGGTTTTGGTTAGAGCAGTAATTGATAAAATTAAACAGGCCGGTGCGAAACCATTTCTTACCGATACATGCACCCTATATTCTGGACACCGCCGGTATGCAGTGGATCATTTGCACATCGCCTACGCCCATGGGTTTGTCCCTTATGTGGTTGATGCTCCGGCAATAATAGCAGATGGGCTGACGGGAGAAAACGACAAAGATGTCTCCATAAATGGAAAACACTTTGCGTCAGTACATATTGCCGCTGAGATTGCGGCAGCGCCTGCCATGGTGGTGCTATCCCACTTTAAAGGCCATGAAATGGCTGGATTTGGTGGTGCAATTAAAAATCTGGCCATGGGTTGCGCCTCAGTGCGTGGCAAAAGAGAGCAACACGGCACAACTGTCCAGTGGGATGAGAAAGACTGTATTCATTGCAAGCTGTGCATAGCAATCTGCCCGCAGGAAGCACTGAGCCTCGGTGAAAATGACAGTATCGTCGTTGATGCAGAGCGGTGTGTGGGGTGCTTCGAATGCATTACCGTGTGCCAACCCAAAGCCCTATCCATTAACTGGCTCACAGAAATTCCAGCCTTTATGGAACGCTTAACTGAATATGCTTATGGGGCAGTAAAAGAAAAAGCAGGGCGCGTGGTCTATATAAACTTTCTTTTAAACGTAACGCCTGATTGTGATTGTGCCGGCTGGAGCGATATGCCTTTAATCGGTGATGTGGGAATTTTGGCTTCAACAGACCCGGTAGCACTGGATCAGGCCTGTTTTGATATGGTGCAACAGGCAAAGTCGCTTCGTCCTGAACTAATTAGCCTACCAGAAGAAAAAATGGATAAGTTTACGGCCCATTGGCCTAATACCAGGGGCTCAATACAGCTCAGTTATGGCGAGGAAATAGGCCTTGGTACCAGGGAATACACCTTAAAAAAAATCTAATAAAACACTTAAAAGCAGGTAGTTAACGCAAAAAAAAGACCAGCTTGGATGTAAATCCTTGCTGGTCTTTTTTTACAGACAATCTGAGTTACATGAGTTTTTTAAAGAAGTCGTTTCCCTTGTCATCAACTAAGATAAAGGCTGGGAAGTTTTTCACTTCAATTTTCCAAACGGCTTCCATCCCAAGCTCAGGATAATCAATGCATTCTACTTTTTTGATGTTCTCCTCGGCCAGCATGGCAGCGGGTCCACCTATAGAACCGAGGTAAAAACCTCCGTGTTTTTTGCAGGCATCGGTTACCTGCTGGGAACGGTTACCCTTGGCAATCATCACCATGGAGCCGCCTTTGCCTTGGAACAAATCGACATAGGAATCCATACGGCCTGCTGTGGTAGGGCCAAAGGAACCTGATGGCTTGCCTTCGGGTTTTTTAGCCGGGCCAGCATAGTACACCGGGTGATGTTTGAGGTAGTCAGGCAGTGGTTTGCTGCTATCGAGTAATTCCTTCCACTTGGCATGGGCAATATCGCGGCCGACGATGATGGTGCCAGTGAGTGACAGGGCTGTGGAAACGGGATGTTTGGTCAATTCAGCCAAAATGTTGTTCATTGGCTGATCAAGATTGACAGCAACCACTGAGCCGGAGCTGTGCTCACGGAGCTCTTTGGGAATGAGACGGCCAGGATCGCTGTCCATTTGCTCTATCCACAGGCCATCTTTATTTATTTTTGCCTTAATATTGCGGTCAGCAGAACAGGAAACGCCCATACCCACCGGGCAAGATGCACCATGGCGTGACATCCGTATCACACGGATATCGTGGGCAAAAGCAACACCACCAAATTGAGCACCAAGACCCAGTTTGCGTGCCTCTTCAAGTAACTCTTTTTCAAGTTCAACATCCCTGAAGGCTCGTCCGTATTCGTTACCACTGGTTGGCAGCCCATCAAGGTATTTTGCGCTGGCCAATTTGACGTTTTTTAGGTTCGTTTCCGCACTGGTGCCGCCAATGACAAAGGCAATATGGTAAGGAGGACAGGCTGCCGTCCCTAAAGTGCGCATCTTATCGACCAGAAATTTTTTCAAGGTGGTTGGGTTCAATAGAGCCTTCGTCTCTTGATAGAGATAGGTTTTATTGGCGCTTCCGCCGCCCTTGGCAAGGAAAAGGAATTTGTATTCATTTCCTTCTGTGGCGTAAATATCTATTTGCGCTGGCAGGTTTGTCTTTGTGTTGACCTCTTCATACATGTTCAAGGGCGCATTTTGCGAATATCGCAGGTTTTCCTCGGTGTAGGTTATAAAAACACCTTCCGAAATTTTTTCCATATCGTTGCAGCCAGTCCACACATTTTGGCCTTTTTTGGCGACAACGCAGGCTGTGCCAGTGTCCTGGCAGACAGGCAGAATAAAGTCTGAAGATATTTCGGCATTGCGCAAAAAAGCGTAGGCAACCATCTTGTCGTTACCGGAGGCATCTGGGTCGCTGAGGATTTTTGCCACTTGTTCATTGTGTGCCGGCCGCAGCAGAAAAGAGACCTCGCGCATGGCCTGATTGGCTAGGACAGTAAGGGCCTCAGGTGCCACTTTTAACACCTCGTTACCCGCAAAATGCTCTACTTGCACATACTTGGCAGAGCCCTCGAGTAGACGAAATTTGGTCGTATCCTTATCCAGAGGAAAGGGGTCTTGATACACAAAATCAGCCATTTTTCACTCCTTTATAGAAAGAAGAAAGAGTAGCGCAATATTTTAGGCATCTTGATTAATTGCTTTTTTTCAATAGCAGTGTCATGCCTAAAACAGTGCCACTGGCAAACAGCTCTTAAGCCGGTGGCTCTATTTATCACTTGCCCAAATCTTGACAAAAAAGCTGATTATTTTAGATATCCTCTTTTGTTGCGCACCCAGGGAACAACTAAACAAGCGTATTTTCTCTGTAAAACGATCAATGCTCTTTTTACCCTGCCGGAAGAAGAAAAACAAGTTCAGGCGTGCAAAGCTTTTTTCTCACTTGCTTAATTCAAGGCAAAAAACTTTGTGCAAATAGTGCTTCCATTTAAACCAGTTTTGCCATCACCTGGTTTGCTAAAGAAAACCCTTTTGGAGTTAACGATAGAGATTCGCCATTCCAGTTGATGAGCTGAGCTGCCAGTAGTTCGGGCAGAACATCGGCATAATACTCACCTAGATAAAAACCAAAACGGACCAGGAGGCTTGCTGCTGATATACCAGCTATCATGCGGAGCCCCATGACCACAGTTTCCCGAAACGCCTCTTCCCTGGTCAGTTGCTCTTCGTCACACCATATTTGTTCCTGCCTCATCACTCGGCTGCTATAGAGGGCAAGATTCGAGGGATTTGCACGTCGACATCCCCCATAAGCGGAAACAGCTCCCGGGCCAAGACCAACATAAAAACCATTATGCCAATAGTTCAGATTATGATGGCACTGGGAATCTGGTGCGGCATAGCTGGAGATTTCATAACGTGGGAGGCCCTGGGGAATAACCAGTTCATCAATTGCCTCCATCATGGCAAGAACGGTCTCTTCTGAGGGCAAGGTTACTTCACCTTGCTTAAGCCTGGTATCAAACTCACTTGGTTCTTCTGGGGTGAGTTCATACAGCGAGAGGTGATCAGGTTGCAGAGCGAGCGTTTTTTTTAATGTTGTCGTCCAACTTTCAATCTTTTGACCTGGTAATCCATACATAAGATCAATGCTGATATTATCAAAGCCAGCCTTTCTGGCCTCGAGAAAGATGTTGTTTGCCTCCTGAGCACTGTGGATGCGACCAATTTTTTGCAGCTCCACGTCACAAAAAGATTGAACGCCAATCGATAGGCGGTTAAAGCCAGCCTTACGTAACAAGTGCAGGTCTGCAGCGTCAAGAGTCCCGGGATTGACCTCAATGCTCACTTCTGGAATTTTAGTGGAAAATGGAAAGAAACGACGGCATGCGGCAAGTAACTGACCCAGTGTTTCTGCTGACAGAAGGGAGGGAGTGCCTCCACCAAAAAAGATCGTTTGAAAGCGGAGATCGTGCAGTAAAGGGTCCCTTGTCAAAAGTTCCAGATGGGTCATAACTGCCTTTAGATAGGTAGTTATTTCGCCAGGCCTCGCCTTGGCTGAAAAAAAACTGCAATAAGGACATTTTCGCACACAAAATGGAACGTGCAGATAAATTCCTGTTTGGGATGTTAACGACATATTTAATCAAGTGCCGCTGTCATTTTTTTGCATTGATCCTGGATATGTCGCATGAGCCCTTGGTCGGCAAAGCTGAACACCTGTTCCCCCGCTCCCACAATAAGGTGGTCAAGCAAAGAAATATGCATAAAGGAACAAAGGAGAAAAAGTGTGCGAGTCAGGCGTTCATCCTGTTGAGATGGCTGCAAGGAGCCTGACGGATGGTTATGGGCAAGGATAAGGGCGCTGGCATTGTACCGCAAAGCAGTTTTTACAAGCTCGCGCGGATAGATTGCATTTACATTAACGGTTCCTTCAGCCACAACCTCAACGGCAATAATGGCATGGGTATTGTCAAGAAATACAACCTGTAACACTTCGTGAGGTAAGGCCCGCATGCTGTGAATAAGATAGTCGGCAACTTCCCGAGAAGAGCGCAGGTACTGTTTGCCGATAATCCTCTGCTGCAGATAGCGGCGTGCCACTCCCTGGATAAAATGCAGGGCAAAGATATTTTTTGGCCCCATGCCCTTTATCTGTTGGAGCTGATGCGACGAGGCATCAAGGACAGCGGGTAAAGAGCCTAATTGCGCTAGTGCCTCTCTGGCAGCCTCTTTACAGTCAGAACGAGGCGTGCCAAAGGAGAGAAGGAGTTCGATAATTTCACCGTCGCTAAAGGCGGCAATGCCCTGGGCAAGAAACTTATCGCGCAGGCGCTGTCTGTGCCCCTCTCCCTTCTGTTGCCATTCTTTTTTATCCACGAAATAGGCTTAAAAAAAAGGCTCTTGTTAGCTAGTTAGCTCTTTACGAAAGAGCTCATTGGCCAGTTGCGGGTTTGCCGTGCCCTTTGTCTTTTTCATAAGCTGGCCAACGAAAAAGCCCAGCACCTTTTCTTTTCCTTCACGGAATTGCTCTGCCTGTTCTGGATTTTGCGCAATTATTTCCCGCACGAAGGCAACAAGTTCATCTTCGTTGCTCATTTGCGTTAGGCCCTTTTCCTGTACGATCTGCTCAGGATTTCCTCCCTTGTCTGTCAGCATCTGGCTGAAAATAGTTTTGGCAATTTTACCGGAAATAGTCCCAGCTTCTATCATGGCAACCAATTTGCCTATGCTTTGCGCCTTAATGGGGCAAGCAGCCATTTCTTCGGGCGCAAATTCTCGCAATAGTTCAGTACCAATAAAATTGGCCAACTTTTTGGGGTGATGGCAGGCTTCATTGGCAGTCTCAAAATAGTCTGCCAGTTCGCGGGAGCCGGTGAGTAGTTCGGCATCGTATTCACTCAGATCAAAACTTTGCATGAAACGCTCTTTGCGGGCATCTGGCAGCTCAGGTAGTTGGCCACGGATTACCTCGATATAGCTCTGGTCAATAATGATCGGCAGCAGGTCTGGATCTGGGAAATAACGGTAATCATGAGCTTCTTCCTTGCCACGCATGGATTCAGTTTGCCCTTTATCCGGATTCCAGAGCAGGGTCTCCTGCACCACCTTGCCGCCTTCCAAGAGGACATCGCGCTGGCGACGCTGCTCAAATTCCAGGGCAAGTTGCACGTTACGAAAGGAGTTCATGTTTTTCAGCTCAGTGCGAGTGCCCAGGGTTTCCTGCCCTCTGGGGCGCAGTGAGATATTGGCATCGCAGCGGAAGCTCCCCTCCTGCATATTGCCATCGCAGATATCAAGATAGCGCACAATGGTGTGTAATTTTTTCAGATAGGCCACTGCCTCTTCCGGAGAACGGATATCGGGCTCGCTGACGATCTCTAAAAGTGGCGTGCCTGCTCTGTTTAGATCCACATAACTGACGGGTTCCTGTTCGTCGTGTATCAGTTTGCCGGCATCTTCTTCCATGTGGATACGCGTAATGCCTATGCGTGTGTTTTTACCTTCTACTTCAACGCTCAGCTGGCCATGTTCAGCAATGGGTAATTCAAATTGGGAAATCTGATACCCCTTGGGTAGATCTGGGTAAAAGTAGTTTTTTCTGGCAAACTGGTTTTCAAGATTGATTTTTGAGGAGGTCGCCAGCCCTAATTTAACTGCATATTCAACTACTTTCTTGTTGAGGACCGGCAAAGACCCAGGCATGGCCAGGCAGACTGGGCAGGTATGGGTGTTGGGCGGTGCCCCGAATGCAGTTGAGCACCCGCAGAAGATTTTACTCTTGGTTTTCATCTGGGCATGCACTTCCAGCCCAATCACAGTTTCAAAATCCATAATCAGTCAATATAAATGGAGGTGAGTTGTTAGATGCCGGCGGCGACCCAGGCCCGTATTTTTCCCAGTTCTTCCTGCCACTGTTGCGAGGCACGGATATTGACGAAGAGACGAAATAAATCAAGAATAAGGCCGGTTAACAATTCAAATAAAGCGATACGCTCTAAAATGCGGCCTTCCATATCTTCTCGAGTTCCCCCCTCATCGGCACCTGCGACCGTTTTGGGCAGACGGATATTACGAAATTCAAACACAGCAGCTGTGAGCGTAACTCCGAATTCATGCTCTGCCCAGGCGAGGCGGATCCTTGCCTGTTCCGGTTTTTTTGCCAGGGCAAGGCTGGTTCTTGCCTCTTTGAGTTCTGTCTGCAGCCCTCGGCAGATCACTTTTTCAGCCTGCTCGCCTTCTCCATACTCAAGGAGCATATGTTTTTCGAACAAAACAGAGACATCTCCCCGTTCAGGAACTAAGATGCTGCCTCCGCGTTCATCAGATTTATACCAAAGCCAAGTGAGAAATTCTTGACCGAGAAATCGTTTTTCTTGAATAAGATCAATTAGATCCATAGGGGTTGCTTGCAAAAAATGAAAAATATGGTTCGATTGGAAAGTTTGCTTATTGAGGCGTATTGTGCCCCGTTTTTCACTGCAGGGCAAGAAGTGCTGTTGCCTTATCGAGATATTGTCTCCCTTCCTCGTTTTTTCCTTGGAGAACGCACAGTTTGCTCAGCTCTCGCAGGCGCTCGGCAGTTTGTGGATGTCCTTTGGCGTAATATGTTTCCATAAGTTTTAAATTTTTACGGCAGATCTCCTCTGCCTTGGCATAAGCGCCTAAGAATCGATAGGTTTCTGTAACCTTTGCCATGGCGTGGAAGAGGAAAGGATGGCCATTAGACATGCTTCCCTCTCTTACAGCCACTAATTGCTGATACAGGGGAAGTGCCTCTTCATGCAGCCCCATGTCCAGCATCAAGCCGGCAAGCCTTTCCAAGGCAGGCGCCAGCAATGGGTCCAGACCGCCCATATTCGCTTTCAGCATGTCAAAGGCACGACCATAGAGGAGCTGAGCCTTGTCATAGGCACCTAAAGTTTCTTGCATTTCTCCCAATTGCAGCCAGCAGATGGCCAGTTCCTGATTGCTGTGCCCCAATTTTTGAGCAAGCAGCGTCATGGCATTTTGATATAGGGGTTCTGCTTTTTTATACTGCTTTTCCTGTAGGTGGGTATAGGCTAGTTCTCGTTGTGCGAGTGCGAGCATCACCTCATCATGATTTCTTTGGCCTTGAATCACGCGGGCTCTCCACTCAAGGCATTCAACAGCCTCCTGATATCTGCCCAAGTTGCGGGCCGTCATGCCCGTTCTACAGAGGAAGTCGAGATTTTGTGGGGCACCCTGCAGGGCAATAATGTACCTGTCAAGGGCTAAGCTGGGATCTATGCGTAATTCCGCCAACCAGCCACTATAGTAGGCGGCCTCGGTGCCATGGGCGGACGTGGTATGCATCAGGCTGTTGAGGAAAGCTTCGGCCCTTTTGGGGTCTCCTTCACGGATCAAGCTGTCATACACCAGCGCTGCCTCGGGGAGATCCTGATGTTCAGCAAGCCAATAAAGAAAGGCACCAACGTGCAGATAACAGTCAATTTCTGCCCGATACGAGGCAGCAAGGTCGGCTGTACGTTCATAGAGAATCTGCAGTCGACGGCGCAGCAGATCTCTTGCTTGCTGAGTTTCGGGCGTTTTGGCCAGGGCTGCAAGGCGCACGGTGAGTATCGCCTCAAGACCCTGTAAACGAGCAGCAAAAACTCTTTTGCTCAGTCCGATATTATTTGCAGCTTCGTGTGCCTTAAGCATCATTTCTTCATGGAACGATTCGTGTTCTTGGCGCGACTCGGGGATCATCTGTCCTATGGCTTTCTTGTCTTCGACAGCCTGGGTGATGAGTTCAAAATTTTCCGGTGCAAAAAGAGGGAGATCCACTGCGGGAGCTGGAGTTTGGTGGGAAAGATACCTGTTTTTCTTTGTTTTTTTGAGTTTAAGCCACAAGGACATAAATCCACCGACATGCAGCAAGATAGTGAGCAAACAAATTACTAACCAAACAAATGGATTTATTTATTGTCATAACAAAGCAGCGGGCTTCAAATGTTCAAAGCTATCTTGGATATCGCTTGCGACGAAACGCTGGCCTACGAGCCAGGGTATCTGCAGCAGGAGCGTGAGTCCGAATGATTCTTTGAAGAGATCTTCCACTAAGGCAATGGCCTTTTTATTGGTGGAAAAAAAGAAGAGGGTATTATCAACTATATTCCAGCACAGATCATAGGTTGCGGGAATGGGAGGCGCCTTACGAAGCAGCTCGCTCTGTATTCGTTCCCTGATTTCAATTTTTGCTGACCTGGATAGGCGCGGGATCTGTTGCTCCCGTTTTATACGCTCTTCTTCCTTTAGGGCAAATTTCTTCAACACAGCACCTGAAACCTTCCGTTCATCAACCCGCATGGTTAGAACCACATAATCACCCGCAGCATATGAGCCATAGGCAAAGGTGTTGTCGAACATCCCAGCCACTGAGACCCAGCCAATGGAGTACTCATCCATGGTGTCGTCTATATCTCTAAAGCTGTGACGGGCGACTTGCTCGGCAATAAAGTCCCAGGGTGCAGCAGGAAGATCACCGGTAACGGCAAATCTGATAATGGAGGCAGAGCCGGTTAAAAGTCCCATATGGAAATAATAAAGAAAGAAGATATGGTTTTTATTGCAAGAAGCGAGTTGGAGATGAATGCCAAATTACTCACGATTACATAACAAGTTACCATTCTGCCCCATCTTTTCATGCTTTGCGAGAAAAAAAGCAGAACAGCAGAAAGAGAACCTCAGTATTGTACATGCCTCGCTGGAAAAAAACTGTGTCGGTGCTCCATGTATTACCTATTATTTTGGGGAGCGCTTTGTTGCAGCAGTGTCTCTTTTAGGCCTTCCAATAAGACAAAACGGCCCAAGAGATGAACAGTGCAGGGCAAACAGGCAACAAAAAGTGGGTTTTCACACAAACCCCCGGATAGGTAGAGTTCCCTAGGTTCACCTGCAAAGCGATAGGCATTCAGCGCTATGCCACGAACGAATTTGGCTACTGCCTCAGCCTCAGAGTTGCCCCTGACAACCGCATCAAATATATGGCTCATGCCTAAAACGCCGCAGGTAACCGAGAAACCCTGGTTTGGTACGGCAAGGCCCGAGTAGTCAAGGTTATAGTAAGAGGCTAATAACTCAATGGTAAAGCCCATAGAGGCCCCACATTCAGTGTTCCAGCCCATGTCTGCCATTGTGCCATTGTGAAAGCGGATGAATTTTATATCTCGGCTGCCACAGTCAAGCAATACAAATGAATTGACGGCTATAAGCCGCTGGCCTCCTCGTGCCAGGGCAGAGAGTTCATTGACGGTCTTGCGACTGCGCCGTGAAGCATTGTGGCCAGTGGCTAGATCGGCCATAAATTGCGCAGGTAGATTGCGGGAGGAATAGACATGGGGAGTCGTATCCTTGTCTGTGTCAAACGTCTTGCAGTAGGTAGTGCCAAAATCAGCTAAGAGCATTGGAGTCAATCTGGTTGAGCTATAGGGATGCCTGAGAGCTCAAGAAAGGCTTCAATTTTGGCCTTGGCAGAGTTGCTTGTGCTGACATCAGAGTCAATGACTAGTGCCTGGGGATGTTTTCTCCCCAGGTGGTGGGCAAGGGCTGCCTTGGCGCAAAATGACTGGGCAAAAAAAACGGTTGGCAGGCAGACATCAACCTGCTGTTCCAACTGGAGCTTAGCCGGGGTTTTATTTTCCATGCAGCGCGTCCAGCCAAAGACATGGGTTCTTGCTGGGAACGATTCAAGAAGGGAAAAATCACGCGGTGGAACCCCCCAAAACCCACAAAGAGGTTGGCATGGAGGAAGAGGTGTATGGGGAGTCGCCAGCTGCACGGACTTGGTTATGGCGATAAATTTTTCAATAAGTGGCATCTCTGTGGTGCAGAGCGGAAAGCCAAAGTCCAAAGAGTCTTCATTGCAGGTACGATGCACTGGAATGGCAAGCATATCTTCCAAAATATCGGCAACATGCAGGGCTGCATCACATTTTCCAGGGCCAATATCAATGTAGAGGCGATCAAGTGCCAGCTCCATACAGTTGAGTACCACGGTCCGTAAAATGGCACAGTATACCCGGGGGAGCCAGTGGGCACTTTGATCGATGGCCACCTTTGTTTGGGGCTCATCAAGATCCACTATGGTATCATTTTGCCTGTTGAGTTTGGCAATAATATCGAGGGGTGGCACCCCAACTATACCAACTCGTTCCGGCATTAATAGTCCTCTCGCACCAAGAGAAAGATGCCTATAATACCGATAAAAAGATGCACGCTAATGGCTGCCGCAAAAGGCGGGATATAGTTTGCTTTTGCCAGAGACTGCAAGGTAGCCCAGGCGCCCCAACTGAGAAAGGCCATGCCGCAGCTAACAGGAATGGCCAGGGAAAGGTCTCGTCCCCACCTTCTATAGACAATGAGTAACAGAGGCAGCCCAAGCAACAGCAAAGGTAGGCCCAAGGTGGTATAGGAAATACGACCGAAAAATTCAGCCCAGGCCTTATTGGTCTCTTCCTTGGAATTCTGTACCTTGGTTTCATGGTAAAGCTCGATAAGGGAGAGTTCTTTGGCTCTATATGCAGGGACAAAAAAACTGTCCGGTGATTCAGGAAAGGTAATGGATTTTGTGGAAAAAACTTCCGTGGTGTACTGTTCTGGGCCAGATTGGCTTTGCTGTTGGCCCTTTAGCAAGGTCCATTTTCCCTCACCCCAGTCGGCTGCCCTTGCAGCAATAAGTGTTTGAAGAGAATAGTTCTTATCCCAGGTACTGTAGGAGAAATAAAAAAAAGTATTTTGCCGTGGATTAGGACGGAGGAATGAATAAAAGCCTTCTTTGCCCCGGTAATAGTAGCGACCGTTACGAAAAATACCAAGTGAGACGCGCCCTTGCACTTCTTTGTTCCAGATCTCATTTGTAACGGCAATGGTCTTGGGTAAGACCCATTGCGAAAGCCCAAGAAAAAAGAGTACGCAGACAAGCCCCGCAGAAATGATGGGAGCGGTTATCTTTCGTAAGGGGACGCCGCAGGATTTAAGGGCAATGAGTTCATTGCTGTGATTGAGGACACCTAAGGTGATGACGCCTGCCAATAAGACACAGACAGGACTCATCTGATCAATAATAAAGGGGATATTTAGGGCAAAAAATTTTATTACCAAACTTGCTGACTTCCCTTTTTCAACAAAGTTATCAATTTTTTCAAAAAAATCGATTAAGAGATAGAGGGAAATGAGTGTTGCGAGCAAGAGCCCGAGATTACGTAAAAAGTTCCAAAGTATATAGCGATTTAGTAGCACGGCGTGAGATATATGAAAATACTAAAAGTTATGGATCAAAATAAGATATTTCTTCAAGGAAGTAGGAATATACCCTTATTTTAGCTAATACGCCTCGACTAAATTTCCGAAAAAATGACCAGTAAGAGGGAACTTGCTCTGTCTGTTCGTTGTATGTTAGGGTTATAAAAGAGTTTTCAGCCGAATTTGGTACATATTTTTACGTCATTTATACCATTTTCGGTTTAAGCGGGGCAACCCGTCAATATGTTTGCTTATAGTACTTCTTTTTTATGGCTTCTTCCAGATCGAAAAGGCTTGAAAAAATTGCAGACAACAATATCACCAGCAGCCCAAGCAAGAATTCGGCACTCGCCAGGTTGCTAGGCTTCTGGGCGAATTTTGATAAAACGGACAGGGTCCTTATTGCCATCAATGCCGACCCGGATGCCCTCGCCTCGGCAATGGCATTGAAACGCCTCTTGAGTTACCGAGTACACAGTGTGATCATTGGCTATCCCAATGAGATCCGCCGCCTGAACAACCTTACCATGGTTGATCGACTGAAAATTCCTATAGAACGTCTGCACACACTGGCTAGCAAAGAGTTTACAAAAAATATTTTGGTTGATTCTCAACCAAATCATCTCCCTTGCTTTGAGAAAATGAAGTTTACAGCTGTTATCGATCACCACCCAATAACCACGGGCTGGGATGCCGATTTTATTGACATCAGGCCAGGGTATGGTGCTGTTTCATCCATGATGGTTGAGTATTTGCGTGCAGCCAACATAAAGCCATCGGTATCACTGGCAACGGCGCTCTACTATGGCATCAAGGTCGACACACAGAATTTTCAGCGGCAGAATATGCAGGCCGCAGACAGTATCAGTTTTCGCTATCTATTCAGTATTGCTAACTTGAACCTGATTCGCAAGTTTGAACTATCAGATTTGCGCCGCTCCGAATTGCGCTACTTCCGCATTGCCTTAAATGAGGTGACAAGACGACAGGGAAAGGCTTATGTGCATGTTGGCAAGGTAGGAACTCCTGATGTTTTGGTGATTATTGCTGATTTTTTTAACCATGTGGACGGCTTTGATTGGGTGATTGTCTCCGGCCAATATGGGGAAAAACTCGTTGTTATTTTCCGCTGCGATGGCTACCGGAAAAATGCCGGCAAGCTCGCTAAAACAATCTTTGGCCAATTCGGTTCTGCCGGAGGGCACAAAGAGGCTGCCCGGGCAGAAGTACCCCTCAAAAATCTTCCCTTAAAAGAAGGGACAGAATTTTCCACAGCCACCCTTATTCGTCTGGCGACTCGCCACGAAAAATGATCGGCTAGCTGTACACTTACCTGTATAAAGAAAGGCTTGCAAAGCGATGGGGTGGCAGATAATAATTAGTCATTCCATTTATTGAATACTCCACAGGAGGCTTGAAGTCCTGATGGCTTCAGTCTCCCAACATAAGGTGGCCTCATATGATGCAGGCTGTTAATCGGCCCTCTGTTTTAGCCATGGTTTTAGCTGGAGGACGAGTTGATGAGTTGGGGGTTCTCACCCATTACCGGCCCAAATCAACAGTGCCTTTCGGCGGCTTTGCCCGGGTTATTGATTTTCCCCTTTCTAATCTACTGCACTCTGGGATTGAGAGGGTTGCCATCTTAAGTCAATACCGCTCGTATTCTCTCATAAATCACATTGGCACAGGGGCCTCCTGGGACATGATGCTGGGGAGAAATAGGGGAATTTCCATTCTGCCTCCCTTTAAAGACTATCACAATCCCCACTGGTATCGTGGTTCTGCCGATGCGGTGTTTCAAAATCTTGATTTTATGCGCTACCATAATCCAGCGGTCACACTCGTTCTATCTGGAGACCATATTTATCAGATGGATTACCGCAAAATGATCCGCTATCACCTTGAGCAGGATGCTGACTTAACAGCTGCCTTTGTCGAGGTGCCGCTGGAGTCGGCCTCACGATTTGGGGTGGCGGAAATTGCCGATGATGACGCTTTGGGCGGACGAGTTCTCAGCTATGAAGAAAAACCCAAAAAACCCAAAAATACTTGGGCCTCTCTGACGGTTTTTTGCTTCAAGCCTGAGACTCTTATAGAAGTGTTGAAGAAAAATCAACAAAATGAATCGTACGAATTTGGCCGGGACATCATTCCCCTTTTGATGCAGCAACAGTATAAGGTCTGCGGCTACAAGTTCCATGGCTACTGGGGCTACACCAAAACAGTACATGAATACTGGCAGACTTCCATGGATTTGCTTGGTCCCACTCCAAAAATTGATTTGGAGGCATGGGGCATACGAACCAACCTCGGCCACAGGAATATAGCCAACCGACAACCGGTCAAGGTGGGCTCGCAGGGGACCTTGCAAAACAGCCTGGCCTACGATGGTTGCATTATTGACGGCACCGTCCGCAACTCGGTGCTCTTTCCTGGCGTGCATGTGCATAAGGGCGCGGTAGTTGAAAACTCGGTACTCTTTTTTGATAATATAGTGCATGAAAATGTATTTTTGAACCGGGTTGTCAGTGATGTGGATAATGTCTTTAATAGGGGGGCTAGTGTCGGTATATCGGAAAAAGATGGTAAAGAAGGCGAAGTGACCGTTATTGGTTTTCGCAACTTCATTCCCGTGGGAATGACTGTTGGCAGCGGTTGTGTGGTAGCGCCTGAGCTTGGCGCAACTCTTTGGCCGAAAAACAATTTGGAAGACGGGGAGATGCTGCAATGAAAGAGAGTGGTGATACCCTGGTGCTTCTTCTGGCAGGGGGAATTGGTAGTCGCCTGGATCTGCTTGTCGGGCACCGGGCCAAGCCAGCTGTCCCCTTTGCCGGTTTGTACCGAATAATTGACTTTAGTCTCTCGAATGTGATGAATTCTGGGTTAAACAGGGTCGGCGTCCTAACACAATATAAGCCCCTGTCGCTCATGGCTCATATTGGTAATGGTGAAGCCTGGGATTTCACTGGGCGCACCCGCGGCGTCAAAATCTTGCCGCCCCGTACTGGTGAAAAGGATTCTGACTGGTACCGGGGCACGGCAGATGCCATCAGGCAGAATATTGATTTTGTGCAAAATAACCCATCTGATCAGGTAATTATTCTTTCCGGCGACCATATTTACCGTATGGATTTTGATGCCATGCTGGCCTATCATCAGCACAAAAAGGCCGATGTGACGATAGGCATGATGGTTGTTCCCAAAAGGGATATCCATCAATTTGGTGCAGGCATTGTCGATGGAGAAAACCGCATAATTGATTGGGAAGAAAAACCGGCTGTGCCCAAAACAAACCTCGCCTCCATGGGGATTTATATCTTTGATACTCGGTATCTTCTGCGCACCTTGGCCAAAGACCGGGATGAGGCTGATTTTGGCATGCATATCATTCCAAGGGCCATTAAAGAGGACAAGGTGTTTGCGTACCCATTTTACGGCTATTGGCGCGACGTGGGCACCATACAGGCCTACTGGGAAGCAAATATGGATGTCTTGCGTACGGGGTCGGGTATTTCCCCGGAGGAATGGGAAATCTGGTCTAATCCGGAATATGGGGATCGTCCCATGGACAGGGCTGCCGCCCGCTTTATGGACGGTTGTGAAGTTCATTCTTCTATGATTTCAGCAGGTTGCGTTATTGAAGGGACTGTGACCAATTCAATTCTATCACCGGGTGTGTGGGTTAAAAAAGGAGCAAAGGTACATAACTCCGTTATTTTTCACGATTCGGTCATTGAGGAAAATGCCGTGGTTGACCTGGCTATCTGTGATAAAAGGGTGTACATCGGTGCCAGTGCCGTGGTGGGGTATGGTGAACAGTTCCACGTGGCAAATAAGCTTTTTCCAAAACACCTCTATACGGGCATTACTCTAATTGGCAAAGAGGCAAGGGTCCCGGCAAACACCCGAGTTGGGCGTAACTGCCGTGTTAACTTTGGCTATTTGGCAGATGATTTTAATGGACAAATGGTGCTTGAGGATGGTGAATCCGTGTAAGATTGAGAGTCGGCCTTTTGTCGTATTAGAGACAAATTATCGACATTGGCACGGCAAATTCTATTGCCCTTGCCTTTCTTTTTTGCTATTGCTGCCGAACAATACTGCCTCTATGTGCGGGTTTAGTTCACATTCGGTTTTTTTCTGCTCCAGTAGCTCAGTAGGATAGAGCACAGGATTCCTAATCCCAGAAATGGTATTTACCTAATTGATATTATTAGCAAAAACAATCATGTTTTTACTGTCTTGTTTTGTTCATTGAAATGTCGTAAAATCAGTATGTTGATGCGGTTTATTTGGTGGTTAATTGTCCCAAAACCGTCCCATATGATATGTGAGATGTACTGATATGACTGAATTGCCTTACACAGATATGATGCACGGTATCACTTACCGGGTGCGTCCTGAAACCAAGAATCCTACCATCTATGCTGACTTTCACCACAACGGTAAACGTTACAAAATCAGCACCAAAACTGCTGATTTGAAACAGGCCGTTATCTTTGCCACAAAGAAAAAGAATGATGTTGTAAGTGGTAAATCTCTGAAAGTCGTCACCTTTCGTGAAGCATTGCAATCGTTCATTGAGACCAAAAAGAGTCAGAATAAATCCCCTTTGACGATTGACGATTATGAACGGCAAGGCAAGTATTGCCTTGAATTCTTTGATAATGGACGGACACCGGTTACTGAGATTGGTTCCGATTCCATTATTAAGCTGAGAGAATGGCGAAAGACCTATTATTTGCACCATCCACGGAAAAAGAAACAACGGTCATATGTCCGGGCCGGAAAGCAGGTGAGGTGCGGAAGGATGTACAATACAGAGGTCGGCAATCGGGCATTGAATAAGACAACCGGACTTGCCGTAATGGTGGTAAGGCATGCGTGGAAACACATGAAGGCTGGCATTGCAGAGTCGGAATTGCCATACCATGAACCGCTGAGGGAGAAATCAAGAGAGGTCTTTGTAACAAAGCAAGAACTGAAACGCATAACAGATTATTTCATTTCAATTGACAATGAGTATTATGCTTACCTCGTTGCATTTGTTTTTTTTACAGGTGCACGGTACCCGTCAGAGGTAAATAGGCTCGAATGGCGAGATGTGAACTTTGATGAGGGTATTATGGTGTTTCGGGATCGGAAAAGTAAACGTTCGGAACCTCTTGACACTGTAGTGCCAATCCTGCCGGATGTGGATCATATCTTGTCAAGATTACGGGAAGAAGTTGGTGATAATTACAAGAAGTACAGCAAGGTCTTTGTTGACAAGGATGGCCGACAAGTCAAGAATATTAGGGTAGCCTTCAAAAAGGCCGTCATCGAGTGTGACCTCGATCCAGAATTGACGATGTACTCATTACGGCATTCAGCGATCACAAACTGGATTGTCAACTATGATATGCCAGCAAAAATGATTTC
>RRZT012869725.1_pt1 | contig 23019 bp, 18 predicted proteins | sample 2165551 | NCBI WGS metagenome assembly RRZT01 (sample SAMN10456910, study PRJNA506462) | wastewater metagenome | biome: wastewater; feature: sludge; material: wastewater sludge; isolation source: wastewater sludge with Escherichia coli K12::gfp cells carrying plasmid... | place: USA: Moscow, Idaho... | reverse complement strand
GAATTAAGCCAGTTTATTTTACAAAAGTTTGCCTAAAAAATAAGCCCTTAGTAGTGTAAGGGCTTATTTTGTCTTATTCTGTACGAATATAAGTAAAAATCAATTTGTCGGTGGTGTAACGTCCTGTGGCGATACAGCCTTTGGCAAAAATTTCACGTTTGCCCGTCATCTCAATTTTAGTACCATTGTCTTTGACAGAGCCCGACACATCATAAGGCAGTGGCTCGCCACAATACTTGGAAAATACATAAGCCGTGCCACTATAGCGACCGTTTTGATTGGTGCCATTAAATAGTAATGTGCCTGAAGTCACACCAGTTTGACGCATTTTGGCAGATGGGGTTTCATAAGTAAAATCACGATCAGTGCCTTCGCCACTTAGACGCATCACCGAACCATTATGATTCCAAAAGCTGTCCGCCATTGCAGGAACGCTTAAGCCAACCAAAGCAAGGGATAAAAGTAATTTAGATACCTGTTTCATACGACTTTCTCCGTGTTAAGCCAATTTAGGCTATCTTTACTTGTCTCCATTATAGCACTTGCGTAGGGGGTGGCAATGGTTACTTTGTAATTCCTTGTAAATATTATGGGATTAGCCCCGATAACTGATTGCTTCTGCCAAATGAGCGGTGCTTATCACGTCCGCCCCTGCAAGGTCAGCGATGGTACGGGCGACTTTTAGCACCCGATGATAACTGCGAGCCGATAGATTAAGCTGTGTGCCAGCGGTCGCCAAAAAGCGTTTTTCGTTATCGCCAAGCACGGCAACGCTGTCAAGCTCACTGGGCGATAGCTGACTGTTGGTCTTGCCTTGACGCTCAAGCTGACGCTGATACGCCTGTAATACACGAGCCTTGACGCTTGCCGAGCTTTCGCCTGTCGGGGCGTTTTGTAGGTCGTCTAGGGGTAGGGCAGGGACATGAATATGTAGGTCAATGCGGTCAAGTAGGGGACCAGAAAGTTTATCTTGGTACTGTTTGACTTGTTTTGGCGTGCATTGACAGCGATCGGACACATCGCCATGATAACCACAGGGACAAGGGTTCATGGCGGCGATAAACTGAAAATCGGCAGGAAAGCGTACTTGGCTGTTGGCACGGCTGATGATGATTTCTTTGGCTTCTAGGGGCTGGCGTAATACTTCTAAGGCTTTACGGTCAAATTCGGGCAACTCATCAAGAAACAGCACGCCATGATGAGCCAAAGAAATCTCCCCTGGTTTGGGGCGAGTGCCACCCCCTGCCAATGCCACCGCACTGATGGTGTGATGACAAGCACGGTAGGGACGTGTACCAAAGGCATAAGGCACGCCTGCCACCGAATAAATGCTTGCCACGGTCAAGGCATCATCGGCGGACAAGTCGGGCAAAATACTGGGCAGACGTGAAGCCATAAGCGTCTTACCCGACCCTGGCGAGCCTTTAAACAGCAGAGAATGACCGCCTGACGCACAAATCTCTAACGCTCGTCTGGCGTGGTGCTGTCCTTTGACATCGGATAGGTCTAGGGGGTAGCTTGGGGCGTGCACTTTGGGGGCTTGTATGGGGGTTAGTAGGTCGGGCGAGTTTGCGCCTTGCTGTTTGGCATTTAGGTGGCGACAGACTTGGCTTAGGCTATTTGCCCCCAAGACTTGCACGCCCTGCACCATGCTGGCATCTAAGGCGTTGGGCGTGGGGGCGATGAGCGTGGCATGGCTTTGTTGGTCGGTTTTTATGGCAAGGGCAATGGCAAGCACGCCCGTTACGCTACGCAAATCGCCATTTAACGCAAGCTCGCCCACAAATTCCAAGCCCTGCAAGCTGTCGGGGTCAAGCTGTCCACTGGCTGCCAAAATCCCCAACGCAATCGGCAAATCAAGGCGTGAACCGTCTTTGGGTAGGTCGGCAGGGGCAAGGTTAATGGTCAGTCTGCGGTTTGGAAAGCTGTAACCGCTGTTTAGGATTGCCGAGCGTACTCGGTCTTTACTTTCTCGTACGCTGGCTTCGGGCAAGCCGACTATCGTTAGGGCAGGCAAGCCTTGCGATAGGTGTACTTCTACCAATACAGGTTTGGCGGTGAGTCCCACGACCGAACGGGTCAGCACTTGAGCAAATGACATACAACCGCCTACAGCACCGCTTTTTGATAAAAGGGCGACAGCTCGGCAATATCCACCGCATACTGTACGTCTGTGGCGTGTTGCCCCAGTTGTCCGCTTATCGTCTCTAATAAAGTTTTGACTAAATGGGCTTTGGTAGCGTCATCTCGCCCTGATAGTAGCTGTAATTTGGCAAACACAAAATGCTCACCGTCATCACCTGCACCAATCAGGCTATAAGGGGCGACATACAGACGGCTTTTGATGTCTTGTTTGGCGTTAAATACACCTGTGGCAAATAGGGCTTGGTTACACGCTGTCAGTAGGGCGTGTGGATCGTCACAGGGAAATTGTTTGCTTAGTTCTAGGGTTAAATGGGGCATCATTGTTCCTTATTCAGGCTTAACACAAACCAAAACTCGCACGCTGTCAGGCACGACAGACAGCAGACCAAGCGCTGATAAGCCTTGTTCTTTCATACGCACCAAATCAGCGATTTCATCATCACGTACGTTGGGATTGACGCTTTGCAGGCGGGTTAAGCGCCCGATCTCTTTATCCAAATAATCACCAAAGGCAGATTTTGCCCCTGTAGCGATGCTGTCTAACTGACCACCAGCAAGGGTTTTGGCTTGGCTGGCAAGGTCGCTGATGACCTGCGAGCGGGCTTTGATGACTTGGCGGGCTTTGGATTTATCCAAACGCTCAACCAGTGGGATTAGTTTGTCGGGCGTGGCGACCGTGCTTAGGTCTTTACCACCTTCGGCAAGCAGTACCCGAATGACTTGTTTGGGTAGATAAGCTGATAGATTTAGGTATTTGGGGGCGATGACTTCCACCCGAAACTGATGCTCTAATAAAAGCATACCTTGGGGCATGGCGGACGATTTAAGTAGGGCGACTTGGGTGTTGCCAAATGTCCCTGCTTTAATGCTTTCTAAAATTTGCCCGATCAGAGGGTGTTCTAGGGTCATGTACGCCATGTTTTCATAATATAGGGCTTGCTGGCGGTTAAAGGTCAGCGTCATGCCGTCTTCATCAATTGGTAGATGTTCTACGCCTGTGCCGTCCACTTGGGCTTTTTCTAGGGGGTGAATGACCCATGAGCCGTTACGCTGCACGCTATAATCCACACCAACCGCCGATAGATAATGATCCAAAAATCTGGGCAGTAACGGTTCATTGTCCAGCTTATTCATGGTTTCGGCAATGCGGGCGGACACCGTGGGGCGACAAGAGTTATACTCAAGCAGACGATCACGCCCTGCTTGTAGCTCGGCTTCTAGCTCAAGGCGTAATGATTTGCCTTGTACGATAAGCTCGGCAAAGGCTTCGCCAAAGTCCACGCCACTGGGGGCAACGCCTTCAAGCAGGGGTTTAAGCTCGGCAATAAAGGCTTCTTGCACCGTTTGGGCGGTGGGGCTGATTTGATTAAAAATATTTAAGGCACTGTCATACCAATGGTATAAGCGTTCCATGGCAGTACCCACGATAAAGGGCACGTGCAGGCGAATGGTTTCAAGCTGTCCGATGCGGTCAAGTCGTCCGATACGCTGCTCTAGGGTGTCGGGGTTGGCAGGTAGGTCAAACAGCACCAAATCACTGGCAAATTGGAAATTGCGACCTTCTGAGCCAATCTCTGAACACAGCAGGATTTGTGCCCCGTTACTGTCAGCAAAATACGCCGCCGCTTGGTCTCGCTCCAGTAGGCTCATCTGCTCGGTAAAAATGGCAGTTTTGATGCCAGCGTGTAGGCGTAGCACCGCCTCTAGGCTTTCAATGGTTGCCCCACTGCGGGCGATAAGCAGGACTTTATGGTGTTTGAGTTCATCTTTTAGTAGGGCGGTTAGCCACGGTACTCGGGGGTCGTGCTCTAGCCATGAGCCGTCAGGGGAGTTTTCTTCGCCCCACAACTGCTCCCGAAGTTTGCCGTTGGTATAAGCGGTGTTTTGCCATGCTTGGGGTAGGGGCAGTGGATAGGGGGTATTACTGCGTCCCAAAAAGCCCTGTACGCTGTCTCTGGTGTTACGAAACAGCACTCGCCCTGTGCCGTGGCGGTCAAGCAGTTCGTTGATGACGTGGGTGCGCAGACGTTCATCTTGGTTGATGTCGGCAAGCTCATCACCGCCAAAGCCAAGCAGTCCTGATACTGCCTTGATTTGTTTGTCGCTTAGGTCATGCCCGTCAATCAGCAAGGTTGCCACCATTGCCACATCGGTATAAGCGTCTTGGGAAGCGATAAAATCGTCCAAATCATCAAAACGGTGCGGATCAAGCAGTTGCAGGCGGGCAAAATGACTTTCTACGCCAAGCTGTTCGGGCGTGGCGGTCAATAAAATCACGCCTTTGGTTTGCCCTGCAAAGTCGGCAACCAGTTCATATTTATCATTGCCCCCTTGCTCACTGTCCCAATGCAAGTGGTGGGCTTCGTCCACGACCAAGAGATCAAACCCTGCTTCCATGGCTTGCTCATATAAGTCATGATGATCCAGCATAAGGTCAATGCTAGCTAGGATCAGATGTTCAGTATTAAAGACGTTTTGGTCGGGGTTATGTTCCTTAATGGACGCTGTACGCACCAAATCAAAAATGGCAAAGTCCAAATTAAAGCGTCTTTTTAGCTCAATCATCCACTGATATTGTAGGCTATCAGGCACAAGGATCAGCACCCTGTCCGCCTTGCCTGTGACGATCTGCTGATGTACGATAAGCCCTGCTTCAATGGTCTTGCCAAGTCCCACTTCGTCCGCCAACAGCACCCGTGGGGCAAGGCGTTTGCCAACTTCGTGGGCGATGTATAGTTGGTGCTTAATGATGTCAACCCTAGCCCCGATAAGCCCCCGCAGTGGGTGACGGCTTAGTACGGCTTGCAAGTTTAAAGCGTCTTGGCGTAGCTCATAATATTCGCTATGGTCAATGCGTCCTGCCAGTAGGCGTTCTAGGGGTTTGGCAAGGGTGATGTTCGCCCCAAGGCGAGTTTCCATCAGAGACTTGCCGCAGGTCAGATGATAACGCATGACCCCCGAAATCTCTTCACAGCGTTCCACGACAAATTCACTGCCATCTTGGTCACTAATGGTATCGCCCACGCCAAATACCACACGAGACAGCAGGGCGGTTGCCTTGGCATAGACCCGAGTTTCGCCACTTTGGGGAAATAGGATATGTACCGAGCGTTCATCAACTTCGACGACCACGCCCAAACCCAAACTGCTTTCGCTGTCGGATAAATATCTTTGACCAATGGCAAATTGCCCCATAATAACCCCTGAGAATTAAGCTTTTAAAAGTAAACTCTCTATTTTACTAAAAATTGGCAAAATTAACACGTTTTTTAGAAAAACTGCTAAGATAACATTTTTTATCTGTGGAAAATTTTATGAAAGCCGTATTTTTAGACCGAGCGACATTTTTGGACAGTTTGGTGTTGCCCGCCCCGCAAGGCATCAGCGATTATCAAGTATTTGCCATGACCGACAATGACGCAGAGGCCATCATTAGCCGTGCCAAAGATGCTGACATCATCATTACCAATAAAGTACGCCTAAGCCGTGATGTATTAAGCCAATTACCAAGCTTAAAGCTGATTCAGCTGACCGCCACAGGCACGGACAATGTGGATAAACTTGCTTGTGAAGAACTGGGTATTGTGCTAAAAAATGTCGCAGGTTATTCGGTCAATGCCGTACCTGAACACACGTTTATGCTGATGTTGTCGGTCATGCGTGCAGGGCGTTATTATCATGAACGGGTGGCTGACAACTCGTGGCAACAAATTGGCAAATTTTGTCTTTTGGATGTGCCAATTTTGGACTTGGCGGGGCAAACTTTGGGAATTATTGGCAAGGGGGCGATTGGCGAGCGGGTGGCGGACATTGCCCGTGCGTTTGGTATGAATGTACTGTTTGCTGAACGTCAAGGGCAAGCACCCAGAAATGATGATTATACCGCCTTTGATGACGTGTTAGCCAAAGCCAATGTCATTAGCCTGCATTGCCCCCTAACGCCCCAAACCCATCATCTCATCAATGACACCACCATCAGTCAAATGACAAAAAAGCCAATCCTCATCAATGTCGCTCGTGGGGCGGTGGTGGACAGTTTGGCGGTGGCAAAGGCGGTGCAAGATGGACGATTGTCAGGTTATGGCAGTGATGTGTTTGAACAAGAACCCTTGTCAGCTGACAGTCCGCTACTGGACATCATCAATCACCCAAGGGTGTTATTTACCCCGCATAATGCGTGGGGTAGTGTCGGAGCACAGCAAAGACTATGGGATATTTTAAGTGAGCAAGTGAGTGAGTTTATCAAAGAAAATATTTGATTTTACCAAAACAAAAAAGCAGATCACTGATCTGCTTTTTTTGCGCTACATTTTATTAAATGTTTTGAATTTTTTCTCTTAACATTGGCAAATGCCTACGAGATACCGCCAAGGCTTCATTCATGCCACGAAAACGCACTTGGTATTGACCTGAATCCACGGTTTCTAGCAGATCAAGATAATCAAGGTTGATTAGGGCGTTGCGATGAATGCGGAACATCACCCCTTCAAACTCTTGTTCTAAGTCCTTTAGTGTTTCATCAATCAGTACCACGCCACCTTTATGGCGTACTTTGACGTACTTTTGATCGGCAGTAAAGTAATACACGTCTTGTAGGGCAATCAGTTCCACGCCACGATGCGTGCGAGCAGCGATGTACTGACGGGGGCGAGAGCTTTTGCCTTGGGTCATACTTAGGGCGGATTGTTGGGCGGCGTTTAGCTTGCACGCTTTAAACAGGGCGATTTGTAGGTCGTGCTGTTTAACAGGGAACAACAGATAATCTACTGCACCCGATTTTAGAGCGGTTAGCGTGGACGTAACGTCATCAAAGCCTGAAAAAATCAGTGCGGGGGGATTGTGAAGTTCACGGTTTAGCACTTGATAAAATTCATGCACGTTTGGCATATGGGCGTTTAGTAGCACCACATCAGGCTGACGCACTTTGATTTCGGCAAGCACTTCGTCCAAACGCTCAAGTTGGGCGGTTACCACGTGTCCTAAACTTTCAACCATTTTAGTTAAATGTTTGCGAACGGACATTTCAGAATCACAAATAATCACTTGCATAAGGACACCTGTCAATAAAACAAATAAACGGTTTTAATCCAATCACTTGGTAATTTTTCTAAAACACGAACTTAAATAAGAATAATTGATAAAACCCAGATTATTTTGTTAAATGGCTACAACAATACACTTTAACAAAAAATAACACGGTTCTACTCACTAATAGACAAACTGGCAAAAATCATGCCTAAATGGTGGAAATGTAAAATCATACAAAATTAACGATAGCTACAATCCATAACCATTTTAAAACCACTCGGTTACAATTTATAAAATTTATCTTGACCAAAGGGTGATAAACTTCCGATATGCGGTTATATTAATGTTAATGCAATAATCATACCTTGTTTTTTGCAAAACGCCAACTATTTTAAAAAAACTTTACAAACTGATGAAAAAATAAGCTATTTTTTTATTAAAAAATCTGAACTACTTATGATTTTTGGGAATTTTTTTGGTTAAATTGTGGGCTATTTTATAAAGGTGGGTAAAATATTTTTGGGAAAAATGCGAGACGTGCTAAAATGTGAATAATTTTTTCTTATATATAGAGCATCACCATGACACAACATGCAGCCCAAATGTGGGGCGGACGTTTTAGCGAAGCCACTGACAGTTTTGTTGCCGAATTTACCGCTTCGGTCAATTTTGATAAACGCATGGCAAAACAAGACATACAAGGTTCTATCGCTCACGCTACCATGCTTGGCGAATGCGGTATCATCACCAAAGACGAAAGCACCACGATTATCAAAGGGCTGCAGCAAGTGCAAGCCGAGATTGACGCAGGCACATTCGTCTGGTCGGTCGCCCTAGAAGATGTGCATATGAATGTCGAATCTCGCCTGACGGCTATCGTCGGTGATGTCGGCAAGAAGCTACACACAGGGCGCAGCCGTAACGACCAAGTAGCGACTGACATTCGCCTATGGCTAAGAGATGAAACTGACAACATTTTGGCACTGCTCAAGCGCCTACAATCAGGACTGCTTGACCTAGCGGACAAACACACCACCACCATCATGCCTGGTTTCACCCACCTACAGACCGCCCAGCCTGTGAGCTTTGGGCATCATGTCATGGCTTGGTTTGAGATGCTGACCCGTGATAGCGAGCGCTTTGCTGACACCCGCCGCCGTATCAACCAAATGCCCCTAGGTAGTGCCGCCCTTGCTGGGACGACTTATCCCATTGACCGCACCATTACCGCGCGTCTGCTTGGCTTTGAAGGTATTTGCCAAAATTCACTGGACGCTGTATCTGACCGTGATTTTGCCATTGAATTTACCGCCAATGCGTCGATTCTGATGATGCACCTATCACGCATGAGCGAAGAGATTATCCTATGGATGAGCGCGCAGTTTGGCTTTGTGGCTGTACCTGACCGCTTTTGTACAGGCTCAAGTATCATGCCGCAAAAGAAAAATCCTGACGTGCCTGAGCTTGTGCGTGGTAAGACCGCCCGTGTCTATGGACAGCTGACGACCCTTTTGGCACTGATGAAAAATCAGCCCCTTGCCTATAATAAGGACAATCAAGAAGACAAAGAACCGCTGTTTGACTGCGTGGACACCTTGACTGGCTCACTGCTTGCCTTTGCTGATATGCTACCGAACCTTGTACCAAATGCCGATAATATGCGTGCGGCAACCATGAAAGGCTATGCCACAGCGACTGATTTGGCGGATTATCTGGTGAAAAAAGGCTTGCCGTTTCGTGATGCGCATGAAGTGGTTGGCAAAACAGTCGCTCTTGGCGTGGCAAAAGGCGTGGACATCAGCGAATTATCACTTGCTGAGCTACAAGGCTTTAGTGAGTTAATCGCTGATGATGTGTTTGAGTGCTTGACCCTAGAAGGCTCGCTTAATGCCAGAGACCATATTGGCGGAACAGCACCTAGACAGGTGAAAATGGCGATTGAGCAAGGAAGAGAGCGGATTGCTTAACGCCATGCCCCAACCCCCACAAAACCGCATTATCGCCATTGGTGATATTCATGGCTGTAATACCATGCTGATTGCCTTACTTCGTGCCATTAGTCCTACGCCCAGTGATACGCTGATTTTCTTGGGTGATTTGATTGATAGGGGAGCGGATAGCAAAGGCGTGATTGACACCATTGGTACACTTGAAAGCAAGTGCAATGTCATTTGCATTCTTGGCAATCACGAAGAGATGATGCTGCGAGCAAGGATTTATGCCAATGACCGCCGTTCGTGGCTGTATTTTGGCGGAGCGGAAGCCTTGGAATCCTTTGGTGTGTCGCCTGATAAAGTGGGCTTGGCGAGTGTGCCAGATGAGTATTTTAAGTGGCTTGAGCGTGGCAAAGATTATCATGAGACAGACAAATTTATCTTCTGTCACGCCACACCCGACCCCAATAAGCCCATGAGCGAGCAAAGTAGCGATACATGGCGTTGGCAACACCTGCACGGCTTGCCCCACCAGCACATCTCTGGCAAAACTATCGTCTGCGGACACAGTGAACAAAGGGGTGGTGATGTTTATTATATGGACGGGCTGATTTGCCTTGATACTTATGCTTATGGCGGTGGACGGCTCAGCGCTCTGGATGTGATGACCGGCACGCTTTGGCAAGTGGATAACGAACTGCAAGTGTATCAAAGCACTTTGCCAATGTGATACAATGACTTTTTAATTTAAAAAAGGTTTGATTATGACCGAAGTATTTAACCCCAAAGCCAACATGGTATTTTGTCGCAAATACCAAGAAAATTTGCCAAAGCTACCCACTCCACCATTTCCCAATGCCAAAGGGCAAGAACTGCAAGACACCGTGTCAGCTAAGGCATGGGGCGAGTGGCTAGAGCTACAAACCATGCTCATTAACGAAAAGCACCTAAGCATGGTGGATAAAGAAGCCAAAAAGTTTATCAATGAACAACGTGAATTGTTCCTTGATAATGGTGATTATGAGCGTCCTGCAGGATATACGCCAAAGAACTGATCTATAAGGTCAACAGTGCACAAAGGTGCAAGGTATGGTGAGCGATGCGTATCGTCTCCTACATTTTATTCATACTTTACATCATCTTTTTGGCGCTGATGGCGTATGTCTGCGTGGTGGTTGATCCGCCATGGGTAGAGCATATCGAGTGTCTAGGCTGTGGTGTGCCTAGTACAGTGGCGACGGGGCTTGCGGGTTTGCCGTGGAGTCTTGGGATTTGGCTGTATTATGATGGCACAACTGATAGAATCTGGATTTTTGATTATGCCCCTTGGATTTGCTGGGGTGGGGCAGGCGTAAATGTGGTGGCATGGCTGTATTTTTTATTTAGAAAGCCGAAGTCACCCACTGAATAACACGCATTTAAACAAAAAATCGGACATTACGCCCGATTTTTTTATTGTTAAAATTTATCCTTTGTAGGCAAACTTAGGATCAGCCGCTGCGGTAAACAAAATGTCGGTAGATGAGTTGAGCGCCGTTTCTGCGGAATCTTGCACCACACTGATGATATAACCAATGGCGACCACTTGCATGGCGACTTCATTGGGAATACTAAACAGACTACACGCCAAAGGAATGAGCAGCAGTGAGCCACCTGCGACCCCAGACGCACCGCAGGCACTTAGCGACCCAACTACTGCTAGTAGCAGCGCCGAGCCAAAACTGACTTCAATGCCAAGCGTATGCGCCGCCGCCAAAGTCAATACGTTGATGGTGATTGCCGCCCCTGCCATGTTGATGGTTGCGCCCAGTGGGATACTGACAGAATAGGTGTCTTTGTTTAGTCCTAGTTTATGGGCAAGGTTCATATTGACAGGAATGTTTGCCGCTGATGAACGGGTAAAAAATGCTGTCACCCCTGATTCACGCAGGCACTGAAATACCAAGGGATAGGGGTTTTTGCGAGTGGTAATAAACACAAGGATGGGGTTAGCAATCAAGGCGATAAATAGCATTGAGCCGACAAGTATACCAAGCAGTCGTGCATAACTTTGTAAAGCGTCAAAGCCTGTTTCAGCAAAGGTGCTAGCAACCAAGCCCAAAATGCCAAAAGGGGCAATGGCAATGATCCATTTAACCACATTGGTGATTGCCCCCGACAAGTCGCTGACCACCACCCGAGTGGTTTCACTGGCGTGACGTAGGGCAAAGCCAATCAGCGCCGCCCAAGTCAAGATGCCCATATAGTTGGCATTGGCAATGGCGTGAATGGGGTTGGCGACCAAGTTCATCAGCAGGTTGGTGAGCACTTCGGTCAGTGTCTCAGGGGCGTTTTGTTCGATTGCTGTTTGGGTGGTTAAGCCAATAAGCTCGGTAGGAAACATAAAACTTGCTGCCACCGCAGTGAGCGCCGCTAAAAATGTGCCAAATACATACAAAACCATGACAGGTTTAACTTTTACCTGTCCGCCCACTTGATAGTTGGTGATGGCAGACAGCACCAGCACAAAGACCAAGACAGGAGCGACCGCCTTTAATGCCCCCACAAATAACGAGCCCAAAATTCCAAGGCTGGTACCAAATTCAGGGGCAACCGCACCAATGATGACACCAATAATCATGGCAAGCACAATCATCGGCACGACACCGACTTTTAGATAAGCGTTTACAAGACCACGCATAAACTTTCCCAAAATAAAGATAACAGCGGTCTATTTTACCAAATTGTTGCTTGTTTATGACAAAATTTTTACAAAAACAAAAAGCGATCACCAAGGCGATCGCTTTTTGGGTGAAAATAATTACACTTCAGCTTGAGCTGTTAAATAACTCATCAGCATCGGCACAGGGCGACCCGTTGCGCCTTTGTTTTCGCCAGTATGCCAAGCCGTACCAGCGATGTCAAGATGAGCCCATGCTTGACCGTCTTTGATAAAGCGTTGTAAGAAACACGCCGCCGTCACCGATCCTGCTTCACGTCCGCCAATGTTTTGCACGTCAGCGATGTTTGATTTTAGCTGTACGTCATAGCCATCATCTAGGGGCATATGCCACAATAGATCGCCTGACTGCTCGCCTGCTTGTTCTAGGGCAAACAGCGTGTCTTCGTCATTGCTGTACAGTCCCGAACGCACACCGCCAAGGGCAATCACGCACGCCCCTGTGAGTGTTGCAGCGTCAATAATGGTTTTGGCTTGGTAGTTTGCTTGTACATAACACAAAGCATCACACAGCACCAAACGACCTTCAGCGTCTGTGTTTAGGATTTCCACGCTTGTGCCATTCATGGCTTTGACAATATCCCCGGGGCGAGTGGCACGACCTGACGGCATATTTTCAGCACAGGCAAGCACGACCACAATGTCAAGTGGCAACTGGGCTTCGCACACCGCTTTAATCGTGCCAAGCATGGCAGCCGCACCGCCCATGTCAAATTTCATCTCGTCCATGCCAGCGGCAGGTTTTAGTGAGATACCGCCTGTGTCAAAGGTGATGCCTTTACCAACCAAGGCAATGGGGTCTTGTAATTTGGCTTTTTTGCCTTTGGGTTTGCCTGACTTGCCAAAGTATTCAATGACAACCAGTTGTCCTTCTTGCTCTGAGCCTTTAGAAACTGCCAAAAAACAGCCCATGCCAAGTTTTGTCATCTCTTTTTCGCCAAGTACGGTAACGCTTGTGCTGCTGGCATAAGTTTTACCCAGTTCTTTGGCAAGGCGGGCAAGCTCTTTGGGGTTCATGATGTTGGGGGCTTCATTGGCGACATCACGGGTTAAGCTTTGTCCGATAAAGGTTGCGGTGGCGTGTGCCAAAGCGTCCGCATAGTCCATGTCTTCACGATTGGCGATAATATCTACGGTGCTTAAAGCGTCTTTATCGTCTTTTTTGGATTTATGGGCGTCAAAGCGGTAACTGGCGTTTAGTAGGGCAAGGGCAAACTGTGTAAAGTGTTTCTGGCAAATGCGATCGCCCCATAGGATAACGCCTGCTTTACTGCCCTTTAAGGCGTTATAAGTGCTTTTGGCGACTTTGGCGATGTTATTACCCAGTTTGTCCGCTTCACCTGTGCCGATGATGCTGATGACGGGTACGTCCCCTGCAAGGGCAAAATCGCTGACCGTTTCGCCAAGAGCACCTTTAAATTGGGCGTGGCTGATTAGGGCGGTGGCACGTTCTAAATAATCACCGTCCAGATTACCCAAAATGTTGCCGTCTTTATCAGCGAATAATACCAAATGTTTGGGCTTGGCGTTCTTTTTTGGGGTGTAGGTGGTGTGGGTATTTAGGGTAAAGGGTAGGGGGGATTTTTTGGCCATGAGTGTTCCTTGTTGCATTACAAAAATTTCCTTGTAGTGTAACATAGTTGGCAGTTTTTCTAAATGGCTTTTGGGGTGCGTTAAACCACAAATATCTCTTTTGGTTTAAACAAACTTGAAGTTTGTGGACGTTGGCGTTATTGATGTGCTAGTATGTCGTTAAAATGATGCAGTTAGGCCTTCTTATCATGAAACGCGACCCAAGTCCCCAAAGCAAATTTAGCGACATCTTTAGCCTATACCACGACCAAGCACACCCTGATGCCATTGATAACGACATTCGCAGTGGCGTGCGAGTGTCAGGCACTAACCTATGGGTATTGATGTTTGCCATTTTAATCGCTTGTATTGGTCTTAATGTCAATAGCACGGCGGTCATCATTGGGGCGATGTTGATTTCACCACTAATGGGCCCGATTGTGGGCGTGGGCTATGGCGTGGCGGTTGGTGATTTAAAATTGATTCGCCTTGCTCTTAGAAATATGCTGATATTTATCACCATCAGTCTGCTGTCAGCGACACTGTATTTTTTTATCACGCCCCTAGAGCAAGCCCAAAGCGAACTGCTCGCTCGTACACAGCCCAATCTTTGGGACGTGCTGATTGCTTTTTTTGGCGGTAGTGCAGGTATCATTGCCATCACTCGTAAAGAAATTAGCAACGTCATACCAGGGGTTGCCATCGCCACAGCACTCATGCCCCCACTGTGTACCGCAGGTTATGGCTTGGCACAAGGACAGTGGGAATACTTTTTTGGGGCGTTTTATCTGTTTGTCATTAACTGCGTGTTTATCGCATTTTCTACTTTGATATTTGTCAATTTATTAAGATTGCCAAGACGTGGACTGATTACCGAAACCACTCGTAAAAGACAGCAGATGATTATTGCCAGTCTTGTGATTGCTATTACTGTACCAAGCGTGTATTTGGGTATGAAATTGGTACAAAAAGAACTGTTTAATACCAAAGTTATGAACAGCATTAAGGAAGTACAACAAGGCGAAGACTTCTTTATTTTAAATAGCAACATCGATAGCAAGCAAAAATCAGTTAGCCTAATCATTAACGGGGCGGGCAATGCCACTGATATTAGCGAAAAAATTCGCACTCAGTTGATTGATTCAGGCATTGCTGAACCACAAGTGCGGGTGTTATACGCAGGCGGTAGTTTGGAAAATTTAAATGACGTCAAACAAGAACTGCTTACCAATCAGCAAAATTCACAAGCTCTACAAAATAAGCTAGAACAACAAAGCGCCTACATTCAGTCCTTAATCGCCCAAAATACCAATAATACCCAAGATGAGCAGCTATTAAAAGAACTGCAAGCCCAATACCCAACTGCCAAGAAAATCATCATCGCCCAAGGCGCGGCATGGGATAATACGCCAAATAATGACAACACCAGCAATGACAATGCTTCTGATGCTACAGATGATGCAAATAACCAGAAAAAAACCACACCTAATGCTTATGTTGTTTATTTGGTGATGTCTGATTTAAGTACGCAGGAGTATGAGAGGCTTTATGCGTGGTTGAAGGTGCGGTTGGAGGATAAGCCACTGAATTTGGTGGTTGAAACCTTGGGCGATGAATAAGGTAATGCCTCACATTCATCACGCCCTAGTGCTAAATTCAAAATGGCTTTTGTAAAATAGTGAATGTTTGATGACTTATTTAGGGTGTATTTTTGGCGGATTTGAATAAAAAATAATACACCAAGCCCACGCTAACCGCCAAACTTAACATTTCACTGCCAACCAACGTCAGCCACACGCCTTGCACGCCAAATAAACTAGGTAATATCAGCACACCCAACGCCATAAACACCACACCACGCAGCAAAGCAATCGCTGCTGATATGACTGCTTTACTCATGGCGGTAAATAAACTAACGGCAAGGATAATTCCCCCTTGCACCAAAAACGCCCACGTAAAAATCGCCAAGCCATCATGGGCTAACTGTATCGCTTGTTTGTCCCCTTGTCCAAAAAACGAAGCAATGATTGGCTCTTTAAACATTTGCACCGCCCCAAACATCAAAACCTCCAGCCCAATGACAATTTTTGCGGTAAAGTAGATGATTTGTTTTAGCCGTGCCAACTGATTTGCCCCATAATGATACGCCATCACAGGAATCATGCCGTTACACACCCCAAAAAATATCAAAAGTACCATCATGCCCACTTGTCCAACCACAGTATAAGCTGACACGCCATACGCTCCAGCATGGCTCATCATGACGTGGTTTATCATAAGTACCGTCATGGCACCCGAGAACTCTAGCACTCCTTCTGATGAGCCGACATAACAGGCCTTGCCAAGGGTTTTGGGAGAAAATTTGCCACGCAATAACAAACTTGGTGTCGGCATAAGCACCAACAAACCCACAACTGCCAAGCTAAATGCCAAACCTGAAGCAAGGCTTGCTCCAAACAGCCCCAAATCCAGCCACAAGACCGCCGTCAAGCTCATCATGATGTCCAAAATAACCGTACCTGCCATGACAAGCGTGGACTGTACAGGCTTACCAAGACTACGTAACATAGCGTCTAAATAAAAGGCAAGCATGAGCGAGACAATAAACGGTGCAAGTCCGCTAAGATAACCTAGGGAGTAGGGAAATAATACGCTGTCCGCCCCCAACGCCCCAATGATAGGTTTGCGACCTAGCCACACAACCAGAGAAATCAGCACGCCTATCACAAAAAGACTCATAAAGCCTGTGGTGATTACCTTGTGTACTTGTTTGTGATCATCGCTGCCAAGGGCTTGGCTGACCAAGGTTTGACAGCCAATAGCAATCACAACCGCCACAACCGTTACTAGATTAAATAAGGGAAGTATGATACTTACGCCGCCTAGTGCCGCCGCCCCAAGCGTATTGCCGACCGCCATGCTTAATATCAGGTTTTTTAACCCAAAAAATAGCATAACCAGTACGTTGGGTATGGCAAATTTAACAAACAGCATGGGGATTGAGCCGTGCATTTTGGCGGGGTCAAAGTGTGGGGATTGGGACATGATTTTTGCCTATTTTTATGGGCATTAGCTGACATTATATAATATTTATGAGAGATGTTAGGTTGTACTTTTTTAAATGGTATTGCCACTTATCCCCAAAATTACACCGCTTAAACCCACTAAATCCCCATAACAGGAAAAGTTGGAAACTTTTAAAACTTATGTTAATTTTTGTTATAATAGTCAAAAATTTACCACACAATTTCACAAATTTTTACCATTGTCCCAAGTAGCCCGCCCATGATCTTACGCCGTTATATGAATTTGCAAGTCGCCACCACGACCGCCCTTGTGCTTGGGTTTTTGGTGGTGATGCTGTTGGGTGGGCGATTGATTCGCTATTTTGGCATCGCTGCTGAAGGCGGGCTAAATGTCAATGTGCTGTTTACATTGATTGGTTATAATTTGCCCTATTTTTTGGAATTGATTTTACCACTATCGTTTTTTATTGGGCTGATGCTGGTGCTTGGGCGTATGTACAGCGATCACGAAATGGCGGTCTTAAATGGTGGCGGCATCAGTCGGGGGGCGTTGTCTCGTCTGCTATTTCCTGTGGTTTTATTGGTGTTTATCGTCCAGTGCTGGATTACGGTGGTGGGTAAGCCGTGGGGCGTGGCAAAGGCGACCAATATTTGGCAAGAACAGTCAGTGATTGAGCTGTTTGACATGATACGCCCCAAAGAATTTATCAGCAGTGGCGATTATCATCTGTATGTTGGCGAAGTGGGTGAAAATGGCGAATATCTAAAAGATGTTATCGTCATTAGTATGAATGGTAAAGGGCAAATGATTGAACGCCCTGCCGCACAAAACCCCGAAGAAGAAAGCGAACAAAGCGAGCAAACAGCAACGCCCACCGACCTACAAGGCAAAATCCCCGAACAACTTATCAGTAAAAAAGATGCTATTATCTTTGCCAAATCCGCCACACAAGTCCACAGTACAGACGGCTCTATCGTGCTAGATTTGCATGAAGGGCGACGCTATGAAGTCGATACCATGAGCAAACAATACAGTCAAGTGGGTTTTGGGCGTTATCGTATTAGTATCGCAGGCAAAAATGATAAGTCAACGCGCGTCATGAAAATTGAAGGTATGGCGACAGGTGAGCTACTTGCCATCAATAAAGGGCAAATCCCCTATACTCCTCAAGAGGGCAAACCAAACAGCGTCTTGGCAGAGCTGGGTTATCGCTTTAGCTTGCCGTGGCTTATCTTGATTGCTGTCATGCTTGCCACGCCGCTGGCTACCGTTCGCCCCCGTCAAGGGCGTTGGCTAAAGCTGATTCCTGCGATTTTTGTGTTTGTGGCAGCGGTGCTGATTTTGATTTCCTTAAAAGAAACCATTGCTAAGGGTAAAATGGGTATCGCTATCTATCCTGTGGCGGTGCTTGGGTTTGTGCTGTTTGCTTTATATCTTAATTATCATGAACGCTTGATGCACATCGTTCGCTTAAATAAAGCCGCAGGGGAACAATAATGAATTCATGGATTTTACCCCGTTATGTGATTCGCTCGGCGCTGTTTGCCATGCTTGGGGCTGTGGTGGGGCTGTGGCTGTTACAAATGGTGTTTGCTTATTTGTCCGAAATGGAAAACTTATCAGAGACTTATCGTTTATCGGACGCTTGGTGGTATATTTTTTATCGCTCGCCATATTTTTTGGTGCAGTTTATCCCGACGGGGGCTTTGCTTGGCGTGGTGGTTGGCTTGGGGCTTTTGGCGGGCAATAGTGAGCTTGTGGTCATGCGAGCGGCGGGAATTAGTGTGTATCGCATCATTGGCTGGGCGATGCTTCCTGCATTTTTGTTTGTTCTAATTTCGTTGTCCATTAACCAGTTTATATTACCCATCAGCAGTCAAAAAGCTGCCGCCATTACGGGTAGTGGTAGTGACGGTAAGCTAATTGCAGTCAATGGCTACTGGTCGGTGGAACAAAATGATAGCGGTACGGATATTGTTTATATCAGTTATGCTGACAGCCAAGGTAAGCTAGGACAAACCAAACGCTATCATTTGGACAATAACGCCAACCTAACCCAAGCCATCAGTGCCAGCGGTGGTGATTATATTTTTGCCAAAGACCCAAAAGACAAAGATCATGTGTGGCAACTGCAAGATGTTAATCGGGTTACGATAAATTCATGGGGGGTCATGCAAGGTCATGATGACAAGGAAACCCTAAAACTGCCGATTGCCCCAACCGATGTACATTTATTAACTAGAGATGCCGAAGATTTATCGCTGAGTGATTTATACGCCCATAAACGCCTCATGGACAGCCAAAACTTACGTTCACTACGTCATGAACTGGCGTTTTGGCAAAAGCTGTTTTCGCCCTTTGCGGTGTTGTCGTTAGTGCTGGTAGCGTCATCATTTGTGTTTGGGTCGCTGCGTTCGCAAGGTCTAGGTTTGCGGATTGTGATGGCACTTTTGACGGGGCTATTGTTTAGTTATTTGACCGACCTTTTGGGCTTTGTGGCGTTGGCATATAAACTGTCGCCTGTGCTTATGTCGGCACTACCGATTGTCATTAGTGCGGTGGTGGGGGTGTGGCTGCTCAATAGACGTTAGCTTAGCAATAAAAAAGGCAACTTAGAAGTTGCCTTTTATTTTATTGTTTTGAAGCTACTTCTCTAAAAAACAACGCCTTTTCAAATTCAGGCAGTGCGTTCTTCATTAGACTGCCGATTTGCATTTGTGGATCGCTGGGCTCAAGTCCCATCAGAGCTTCACGTTCGGCAATGCGTTTTTTGGCTTGCTCAAACGCCCCTTCAAAACTGCTATTTTCACGCAAACTTTCGGCAAAAAACGCCCGCCCAAAATAAGTCAAGTCATTATCAGGATTACAGCCAAAGGACGGTTTATCGGCAGCGGATGCGGTAATGATGACCGTGGTGGGTGAAGATAATTTATCAATAAATGCCCCTGAATAACAAGATGATACCACAATGACCCGCCAGCGAATGCCCGATGCGTCCAATGTTGCCCGTAGCCACTCGGGATCAATGTCTGCCAAGTCCAGTGGCGGATTGTACATCATCAAATCACCCGTGGTTTGGTTTTTGTCATCAAGTACACCATGTGAACTCAAGGTCAAAAATAGCACATCTTCATCAGGATTCATCAGCGAACCAATTTGTCTTAGGGTGCGATCGAGACTGCTTTGGGTGGCGATTGGGTCACTTTGCCAAGTGCTTTGGTTGTTAATGAGTGATACCGATCGTCCTTTGGTACCAAAGCGCACATCAAACAGCTGTCGAGATTCATTGATTTCATTGGCAAATACATCTTCGGCAAAGCCTGCCACACCAACAAAATACCAATCACTAACACCGTCCGTACCTTTTTGTAATTCAGCCAAGGCTTCGTTGATTAATATCGGCTGGGCATAAAAGGCAACTTCGCTAATGGTGGGAATTTGTTCGGGTGCTTGAAAAATCTTTTGGTCGGCAGCATTTTTTTGCCAAACAAAAAGTAGGGCAATCGCACCAATTAGCATGATGACTTGTTCCCACCAAGACCAGCGCAGACGTTTGGCAAAAATCCATAGTAAGGACACTGTTTGCCAAATAAACAACCCCACAAATAGCAAGGATACGGCACCATAAGACCACTGTGGCAGCCAGCCTTGAATGTCCAAAAATTGAATACCACTTTGTAGTAAAATCAACAAAGTGTCTGCCACCAGCCACAAAATGGCGGGCATAAACATAAGGGCATAATTTTGTGAGCGTTTGGCAAGAATGATGCCTGCAATCAGCATAACAGTAGGCCAAATCAGATAACTGATAAGTCCCTGCTCATTAAAGCTGCTGCCAGAATCAGCAACCAGCCACGCAAATAAAATATTTGCCCCAAGGGCAAGTGTACAAAATAAAACAAACTGACCAAATGTTGGTTTTACCCACTCAAACGCCTTGACCGAGCCAATCAACATCCACAGACCTGCGACAATGTTGGCAGCAAGATTGAGTGAAAAGCGGGGCAAAGCATCTATTTTTAGCGATGATAATGACAAGGTAGGCTCTTTTATTTAATGTGTAAAAAATGTACAAATTCTAAACAATATATCGCTCTATTGTCTCAAACTGTTTCACGCTTGGCAACTGTTTTTTGTTTTGCTTGGTGCTTTAGGTGGTTTTATCGTCAGCAAGACGAGCCAGCCAAATCCGTCCTTGTTTTTGTGTTTCAAACTCGGGCAAATCGGCAAGTAAATCAGCAAAATTGGCAAAGCCCAACTCACTGACTTTTATGTCATAAGTTTTGCGTATGGCGGCGCTGATGTCGGCGACCTTCACCCAGTCACTTTCTATCGCTTTACCTTTGCCTAGTAAGTCACGGATGACAAGGCTGACCGCATCGTTAATCGAAAGCTCATCTTCTTCTTGGGCGGTTTGTGTTTCGTCAGTTTCACTAAGTAGTAATGCCAGCTGTTCAGTGATGTCACCATGAGTGTATTTTTTGCTAAATGTGGGCGGTGTTTGTTTATTGGTTTGTGGTTGGGTGTCTTGGGTGTCGTGCTGTGTGACAACGTCTTGGGTGACATCATCTGGAGAAATGTTGTTTTGATCTGTATCCTTGGGGCTGTTGGTTTGCAAGTCACCTGTGGGGGTGTTTGTGATTGTTGGTATGTCGGTAGGTTTTTTTGCTACTTTTGCGGTAGGGTCTTTGATAAAGTGGGTTGAATTGACCGCATTAATATCAAAAATATCAATCGCTTTGACCAGTTCGGTTAAATTGCGATAACCATAATGTTTGGGGGAAAATCCTGAATTACGCACATGGCTGCCCACCATGGCTAAATTGGCAAAGCCTTTATCGTCAGCGTACTTGGCAACGCCGTCCTTTAGGACCTGACAAAGTGCGGTATCTTTACGTAATTGTACGGGGCTTTTGCGGGCAGTCGTGTTTTGGTTTGCTTGGCTTTGGGTTTTTGGCTCTTGGGGCTTGGTGCGTTTGTCTTGTACATACCACACGCCTTGTTGTTTGTGGATTTCAAATAAGGTAGAGAGATTTTTAATAAGCTCAATGATATTACCATAGCCGTATTTTTGACTGACAATACCAAAGGTGTCGTGTAGGTAGTCTTTGACCTTGTTTATTTCCGCCAGACCATTTATTTGTAATAGGGCGATTGCATTAGACAAAGCATTGGTAAGGACTGTATCAGCGAGCAAACCTTCGGGCGATAGGGCGGATTGTATTGTTTCGCTGGTAGGCGTGGCAAAAAAATCGGTAGGGCGACTTTGGTTTTGGCATTTACTCACAAATAAAGTCGTGCCTTGGGTGACTGTGTTAAACATACCCATTGCCGCAAGCATGTCTGCAATTTTATCATAGCCATAATATGACGGGCTAAAATCAGGAATGTGTTGGCGTAAGGTTTGACCTAGTATGGCGGTGTTTAACAAGCCGTCTTTGCCTTGTTCGTCAATATCTTTTTTAATGGCGGCGATCAAGCGTTTATCGTGGTTGGGGTTGGGGCGATGTTTGGCTTCGTGAGCGTCCACAGGCTGATGTATCACAGGTGGTGGCGGACTGTGTTCTTTTTCTTTGATTAAATAATGAAAATGGTGGCAGGCATTAATCAGTGATTTGGAGGAATTTTTTGCCCCAAAGCCAATGACGGTTTTGTCATATTCTCTAAGTTTGGTGCATAAGGGGGTGAAGTCACTGTCGCCCGACACCAGACAAAACACGTCTATATTTTGCCGATACAAAAAATCCATGACATCAACGCTGACCGCCATGTCACTGGCGTTTTTACCTGTTACATGGTCAAACTGCTGTATGGCGTTTAGGGCGTACTCGGTGCAGACATCACGCCATGTGCTCATGTTGGGTTTTGCCCAGTTGGCATAGACGCGTTTTATGGTGACTTTGCCAAATTTTTTGGCAATATTCATCACTTCAGCGATATATTGGCTAGAGACATTGTCAGCATCAATAAATACAGCGACGATTTTTTGTTCGTTAAATGATGTATGATGATTCATGGCTACCCTTATCCAATATTTGATTAACTTGTCAAGTCAGTTTATCAGATTTTTAAGGTGCTTGATAGGAAATTTTTTGGGGGTTGGTTGGTGTTCTGTCGTGGATTTTGACTAAAATTAAAAAAACACCAATTCATGGGAGTTGGTGTTTTTGGTTTTTAAATTATTTTTAGAGTTTGCTTGGCATAAGTTCGATTTTGTCTTTTAAACTAAGCAATGTTAAAGCGCCATTTTGATGATAAAAACTGTGCAAATCGCCAAACAGTCGCATCACATCATCACCTGTATTGTGTGAGCAGTTATCCATGTTGCGTTCAATATTGGTGACGCTAAGTCCGCCTGCCATGATTTTACTTGTGTCAAGTTCAAAAAAAATCTTATCACAGTCAGTATAAGCATAGCCTTTATTTGAGGCAAATTCGCTTAAATCTATGATGATGTCATGAGCCACAGGGATATGATTGATGCTTTTGACTTGCCAACGTTTGGCGATAAAATGAATGAGGGCGTTTTTTTGCCCTTCGCTGATGCCATGATTGGGATCATAAATAGTGGCAAAGGGCTTAAAGGTTGTATTT
>RRZT010033126.1_pt1 | contig 23023 bp, 30 predicted proteins | sample 2165551 | NCBI WGS metagenome assembly RRZT01 (sample SAMN10456910, study PRJNA506462) | wastewater metagenome | biome: wastewater; feature: sludge; material: wastewater sludge; isolation source: wastewater sludge with Escherichia coli K12::gfp cells carrying plasmid... | place: USA: Moscow, Idaho... | reverse complement strand
GTATCTAATGTTACCCTTAATAACATTCAGGAGATACAACGTTTGGATTTGCGCGTAAGTGACACTATTAGTATTTATCGCGCTGGTGATGTTATACCTAAGGTTGGTAAAAATCTTGCCTGTCGTGGGGATTATGATCCACCACTGATTACATTGCCAAAGGTATGCCCTAGTTGTGGCTATGATGTTGTTGTACCTGAAGGAGAAGTATTAGCCAGATGTATTAATACTTACACTTGTCCTGCTCAATTGGTAGAGGCTGTACGTCATTTTGTATCACGTGATGCTATGGATATTGATGGCTTTGGTGATCAATTGGCTGAAGTGCTTGTTAATGCTAAAATCATTGAGGATGTTTCTGATGTGTTCATATTAGAGAACAATAAAGAAATGATTATGAATTTAGATAAGATGGGTGAGACTTCTGTTAATAAACTATTACAAGCCATTGATTATAGTAAAGCTGTAACGTTAGATCGATTAATATATGCTATCGGTATACGTGGTGTAGGTAAATCTACATCTAAAATGTTGGCTAAACACTTTGGTAACATTTCTGCTTTGATGAATGCTGATATTACTGAATTAACTGCGTTGCCCGATATTGGACCTACGGTAGGTACATCGATTTATCGTAGTTTCCGTAGTGGTTATTTAGATAGAATCGTCAGTAAACTATTTGAAAATGGTTTATATATAAAAGTAGATGCTAGTTTAAATATTCCATTGGCGGGTAGTAATTGGGTTATTACTGGTACGTTTGAAGAATTTAATCGTGACACCATTATAGATCGTCTTGAAAGACTTGGTGCAATTGTTTCTGGTAGTGTGTCTTCTAGAACTACCCATTTATTAGCGGGTGAAAATGCTGGTTCTAAACTAGCAAAGGCTGCTGAATTAGGTGTAGAAATTGTTAATGAAAAAGAAGTAATTGATTTACTTAAAAAGCATAGTGTAGAAATATAATGACTGCTGAAGTTATATCTTTTAAAGCTAAAGATACTTCTGCACAAGACATTGAGGTTATTAAGGCTTTCCTGCGAAACATTAATGCAGTAGAGTCTTATAATTTCTATTTTCTTGATGCAACTCGAGATACTATTAATACCACTTTAGAGATCCTTGCGTGGGAAAATAGTATTAAAGAATTACGTGAGACTGTATTAAACTCAATTACTGTCTCAGCCAAAGATAAGCTTAAAGAATTTCTTACCATGACAAATGGTATAGAAACCTTACCTTATGGTGGGTTAGTTGGTGTGGCATTTTCATGTCATATTGGTACTAACATTATTATCAACTGGTCATTCATGCTGTGTAAACTGAGTGATGACAAATATATCATTCGTGATTTAGTACGAAATGGTAAACGCGTTATTGTACGCGGTTAATATAAATTCTACGGAGAAATTTAAAATGAATATGATTAATATCCTTATTGCTAAGGCAACACAATCACCAGTAACAACCCAACCATTCACTTTGGATCGTGGCATTTATCACGTTTTTGATCATAATGGTGAATATCGTGATTATTTAGATTTGCGAAATACTCATAAAGATTATATCGCTACATTACAAGCTAAATATAAGCGCTGCTTATTTGTACATGGCTACGGTCATAAAGATGAATGGCGTCATGATTGGACATATGTCACTGGTGAAGGAAATATTATCACTGGTATTGATTTCGATGGTATTTATTCTGATTGGGTAAAGGTGATTGATCCTAAGAAACGTAAACCGTGGTATTGGAATCGTAAGCTTACTGAGCTTAAGAAGGAATTACCTAATTGGGCTACGTGTCCACAAGAAGCATGTAATATGCGAAGTGATTGTCGTGTAATTTTATCAGAATTGGAAAGTAACTTTAATATTAATAATTCGTATTATCGTATACAAGCTAATTCAGCTATGGAAGCGCATTCTATCTTATTAGAGTGTGATTCATGTATTGATGCATTTGAAACAGACTTGCATCGTATGGAACAAGCTGAAGCTGAACACCATAGTTCTGATTGGTCTGTCGATTACTAATATCGACTGTTGTAGAGGGGAGTAACATCCCCTTTTTTTGTTTTGTTTAATGGTGATTGTCGTGTTAAATTATATATTAAAGAAAATGGGATATGGGCATGAGTTAATTAAGGTTGAAGAAACCGAAACAGCTGAAGTGGAATATATACCATTACACAGTGTTAATCCTAATTATCCTTTATTAGCATATGTATCATCAACCCGAAATAAATATGGTGTAGACGCATTCGCTCCTGTGAATGACTATTTACCCTTTACACCCATAGAGTATATTGTTAAAGGTTTCGAACGTTTATTAGATGGATGTAAATTAAGTGGTGTTGTTGGAAAGATAGATAAGGATCGTAAATTCCAAGATAAGCAATTTGTCAAGATCCCACCGCACCCAATGACAGATCTAGAATTTATTAATATAATTCAAAACGCTATGGGTGATATTCGTAAAAGTGGTAACTTTATACCATATATTCTGTTATCACATGATGACATTATGTTAAATAGTGCTACTAGTTTTAACTTTGCTAAAACTGCAGTTAAATTATCTGTTCCTTTGGATGTAATCCAAACTATATCAAAATTAAGTTTAGCCTGTGATATATCCACTCCTAATTATAAATCATTATATTTTAGTATTACCTTTATTAAAGAGGGTAAAGGTTGGTTATTTAAGAATATCACAAGTGCTAACCCGATAACACTATGTACTCCAGTTGAACTATTTATATTTGCATGGGAAACCATGTTGATAGATTTAGATCATATTTGTAATCGAGCACCTGTGCGATTTGCTGGGAGTAAACTTATTGATTATGGTCATCATTATAACATGCGTACCAAATATGATATTAGTAAAGCCTTGTTAGATGTTGCAAAACTCATTGATATGGAAATAGAATTTAGAGATGATGAATTTACTAAGGTGCAAACCTTTATTACGGATTATAGCCTGAATCTTTCATCACACTTTTCAGATTTTAAAGCTGCCTTATTAGCATTAAAGGACTCAGGTAGTAAATTGGAAATTAATGTATGAAAATTTGTATTACTGGCGGACTAGGATATATAGGTCGCCATATTGTAGATCGACTTTGTAGTCAAGGTCATAAGGTCTTAGTCATAGACCAAAACTCGTATGGGAAGCTTACACCTTTCCTTACTCTAAAATATCCAAATATAAATATCCATATCGACAATATCTTTGATATGGATTTACCGGAATTATTTAAAGAAAATCAAATTGAATCCGTTATTCATTTGGCTTCTGAAACCTCTGTGTGTAATACAGTAAAACCTTTAGTAAATATACTGGGCTTAGGCTCTTATGTATTTAAGTCAGCAAAACTTGCACATGTTAAAACCTTCGTACATGCTAGTAGTGCAGCTGCTGGTCATACAGGTATTAGCTTTGACAACAGTATTGGTTACGGTGGGGCTAAGCTTGCTCTAGAACGCTTAATCAATACCCAGTCTACCTATGGTGATATGAAGTCATTTAATCTCAGACTCCATAACCCTTATGGCCATAGCCATAGCTTACCATTCTCTGAACATAAAGAATCGTTATGGTTTAACTTGGTTAATTGTATTGAAACTGGTGATACATTAAAATTAACTACTCGCACTGGGTGTGAGAAAGGTACTGCTATTCGAGACTGGATTAACATTTTCGATGTAACAGATATATTTACCAAGTTTGCTACTATGAATCATGATAATACTGCAAAACGCGATTACTGGGATGTGGGTACCGGTATTGGTTTGTCTGCGTATTTATTTACAACTAACTATATTACTGTAGAGGATATTAGCGTAAGTATTAACTTCGTTGATTTTAATCCTCAAGAAATGGAAACCTCAGTAAGTGATTCTACGGACACTTATGAGTATATAAACTTCAGGTCTAAGGTTGGACCTAGAATTTATTCTAATAGTTATTTAAATGGCGTCTATTCGACGTAAGGAACATTTATGTGTGTTGCGGTAATTGGTGGCTTAGGCTACATTGGTAGACATCTTGTACAACAACTTCTTGTGTTGGGTTTCAAGGTCTTAATTATAGATAAGAACGATGACCGTTTATTGGTTAACGATCTTAGAAAATTTGACAGGACAGGTAAACAACTTACAGTAATTAAGTTGAATCTCCCCGTTATAAATAGTCGCTTCAAAGATTTAATCATTTCCAATAATGTTAATACTGTTATTAATGTTATGGGTGTACAGGAAAATTCTGTAAAAACACTTCACTTAGCCAAGTTTGTTTATTGTTATTTAAGCACATCTTGTAAGAAAGTTAAAACATATATTCATACAACCCCTATGGAAGATAACATTGGGTATGGTTATGATAAAAGACTTAAGATAGATGTTTATCCAGAAAACTGGTTAGCCTATCACACCATCCATGATAATGGTACTCATTTGAAAGTTGGTGTCTTGCGGTTATCTGAAAGTTACGGACATGACAAACGTCTTCGTCATCGACCAAGTAAATCTCTATGGTGCCAACTAGAGGGTATACGCAATGGGTTAATTGAAAAGTTGCCAGTACATGCTGAAGCAATTGATACTGAGGATGGTACGCACTTACGTGATTACTGTTCGGTGTTTGATACTGCTGGCGGCATTATTGACATGATGACATATATTAACAAAGCTAAAGGGTTTGACTTTGCAGCTTGTGATATCGGTAGTGGTGTGGATTTAAGTGTTAAGCAGTTTATTGACATTTATAAGAAACACTATGGTGTTAAAGTAGTTACCGATCCTATTCTTACCGATGTACCTCGGGACGTTTTAAAAGGCGATCCGATTGGTGGTGGGGAAATGATTGGGTGGACTAGAATAGCTAATTCGACTATTCTAAATAATGATGAGCTTAATACGGATTTCTTGGAATTCGAAACTCATCTTTTGAAACAACAAGTGTGTTAAATGAAAACACTTATTTATAGAATCCGCAAGGTTCAGGATGATAAGGAGGGTAATGAATTTATTGTTACGTCTTCTATTCTGGACAGCGAAATATCATTTGATGAAGTTTACGAAATCAGTGATATTGTACATGAATGGGTCTCTGCCAAAAGTTGTGCTGATTTGGCAGATGGTAATTATCAAAAGATTAGAAATAATTCATTCCGTGCGTTACTTTCTAATATGGCTTTACACACACCAGCAGCAACTCAACCTAAAACTTATTTTATAGAGAAGGAAGTCGATCATGACTAAGCAAACCGTAGAACCTGAAGTATTGAATCAAATCAGTCATGGTTATATTCAAACAAACACTATCTCTGATGTAGATCCTGGTACTGCTCACCTAGGCCAACTATCGCTATTAGGTAGTGAAATTGATTCTACTATTTATGCGTACAATCAAATCTGTGCAAACTTCTACATGACCAATTACTTCCGTAGTAATTATGGTGAGAATCCTTCAATCAACGTGCCAACTGGCGAATACCTACACTCTAATCAATTAGCTGTATATTCAGAGTTATGGAAACTTAACTTTAAATTACAAGATAGCTTCCGTGCTTTCTATCAACACTTAGACGATAGCATTAGTGTTCGTGTTTATAACAATGAACCTATCATGATCAACACACCTTCACGTGCTGGTTATATTGTTATTCATCCAAGTGTTCAACCTAATTTGGTAACTGGTACAGATGAATATGGTGCGTACTACGAAGCAAACATTGGTGGTCTTGAAGATCCTAATGCAGTTATTGCTGGACAGTATGTGCAAACTCGTCGCTTGATGGGTCGTCGCGGTAGTGCGCCTCGACTTTATCTTTAATTAAGTAAAGGGACTTCGGTCCCTTTCTTTTTTGGTGGTAACAGATGACATTACCCGTTATGAACGGTATTTATATCGTTGTTGCTGTTTGTGCTATATCTATTTATGTATTACGAAACTTGGATCCATTATCTGATTTTCCACAGCACCCAATGTATGATGTTAAAACATTTTTCATGATGATTAACAGTATTACATTTATTTATCTGTTTCTATGGTTAGCTGGAATATATGTTAATGTAATTGTTTCCATTTTATTATAAATATATAATATATAAATGATAGGCGTAGTTAAAATTTTACATGGATACCCTATATATTGAGTAGATATATGTGAGGTAACTATGAGCTACGATTACAAAGTAACTTCGTGTTCTTTATGTAAACAAACCAAAGAATGTGTTTCGGTTTGGTCTAATATAACCCCTTGGCTTTGCGAGAATTGTTGTAAAGACGAAGGTGAATTTTGGACACGCGAGGAAGAAGAAGAAGCTGATGAATAATATAATTTAGATGGATACCGTAAGGTATCCATTTATGCCATTTATTAAAAGGAATATAAGATGTTGTGCGAAGTAGAAAATTGTGGTAAGCCTAAGTTTAAATCCGTTATTACGGAATATTCTGCTTTTGGTCATGAGTACATGGCTTTGTGCGATAACCATTACCATGAGCATGTAACTGAGTCACGTAAACCAGTCGATGGTTACTGTGATCGATGTCATAACCCTGAAGGTGAAAATATTAAACCTTATCAGGATCCCGAGGAAGGATGCAGTGCATCATACTTAGATACGTGTGAACCATGTCGTGTACGTATCAATGGAGCTTTTTGTGATTAATAGTAAAGTTATTATTTTTCATGATGGTAACGATGAAGACATCAAATTAGGTTTATCGTTATTATGGGAAACGTATAAAACCAATGGGTGTCTTCAGTGGCTTAATGGTGAAGAAGTGTATGCGAATAATTTCCAAGGTATTGAACCTTGTGACGTTATTCTTATTAATCATACTTTACCAATTGCTGTATTAAATGTCTTACGATTTAACGGATTTAGAATAATCTACGTAGGTAACCAATTTTCCCCAGTGGTTACTTTCGCAGATACTATTTCTTATGATATATGTATGATTGTTAATGATGCATATATTTCAGCAATACTGCATGCGTATTATGTTTATCTACAACATAGTCGTATTGGTAATCGGTTAAACTTTTTACCTAGTAAATTAGTTTCCGATAGTTTAAACTTTATTTATAATAATAAACTAAATGAACTTACTACTTTTGATTTATGCAAGGGTGTATTTATAGCAGGTCTTAACGGACCTATCCTAAAACAAAATGTAAACGGACCAATTACCATGAGTCGTTCTATGGAATATTGTTTACATACGTTTGTAAAAGACAGAGGTAATTTTTATGTCTAAATTTGTTGTATTTCCGAATAGTTTCATCCAACAAGATTTGTTGGAATTAAAACCATATGCCGTATCATTGAATAAACTTCGTCCAGAAACCTGGATGAACAAAATCCAAATGATCAAATGTATTAAAAATACTGCGGCACGTAACAACTCCGGGGTTATTTTATTTGATAATTCTAAAGAAGCATGTATGTTTGCAAATAGTTATGGGGGTTATGTAACTAATTTAAACACGGGGTTATTAATCCATGAAACACATTTTGCTACTGCCTTTAATCCTAACATGGATGCAACTGTTGTGAAATACCACACTAATACATATGGACATACGGTAAATACCCTAATGTGGGAAGACTGTGTGTTCATTTATTATGATGGATTAATCCCAAGTTTAAGAGCTACTACATACTTAGGTTTACCTGAAATTCGAGTGATGTTGAAGGGTAAAAAATAGGCGATCCCAATATATTTTAAGAATATAACATTAGTGTGATAGCGCGTGCTACCAGTAGTGTTATATTCGGAGAATGCTCATGCGTGGAACTGATGCGAGAATTGTTTTATTAAAATCAAAAGTCGATAGACTCATTGAACTTATGTTAGTTGATAACCTTGATGAAGTTATTGATCAGTTAGATCATTACCTATTAGGTACATTACGGCAATGTAATATTGATATATTAGTATTTAACAAAGTTACTTATTATGTGAATAACCTAATAAATACACATTGTCCGCGTTTCACATGGTAGCTTAGGCTACCTTTTTTTTTTGCTTAAATAATAGGAATATGAAAATGGCTGAAGTTGTAGATAAGAGTATTCGTACTTATGAACTTATATTTCAATTAAAAGATGGTGCTACAATAATCGCTCGAAGTGATTGTCCTGTTCCAGCATTATCAGAAACAGAATATAATAACATGGAAGCTAAAGTATTGGCTTTACATGATACTATTATGAATAATCTATCTCGTGAAATTAATACTGACAGCTATATTCAACTTACTAAAGATGATGTTCTGGCTATTGTATTTGGTGATGATCGTTTTTCATTAGTATATCCTAATGGAACTTTTTTACGCTATTCGCCAATGTTTTATTTAGATTGGCTTGAAAAAGACATGTTACTTGAAGTCATCGTTGATGAAGATAAATTAGCAAGATTTGTTTACAAGAAATAAATCCTATATAAATAGTAAGGCTTATACCTTACTATTTATTTAAATACATTAAACCAATTATTTATAAACATATACTATTTAGGTGATAAGGTTAATCTTATTCACTAACGTAAATTTAAATAGGAATATTAAAATGTCAAAACATCAAGTAGCTATTCAACAACTTCTTGCTAATACTGAAGGTGCGACATATGAGCGTATCAACACTATCTTAGATAGCAATGGTACACTCGATGATGTACAAGATTACTGTAAGTTGTTAGAGCACTCTATACGCACAGTGCGTACTCAGTTAGCACAGGACGCTTTGATTGCCAATATAGGTGACGACACCGTATGTGCCAATTATGCTGTAGAAAATCCAGAATATAATGCTTGTGTTGGGTTATTAGAAACTTGCTTAAAGTTAGTACCTAATCCAATGTATCGTGACGACTTACGTTTACGCTACTATGCGGATATTCTCGTACCGAACCCAGAAGTAGATTATAACATTATGCGTATTGCTTTAAGTAACGCTGTTGTTAAATTGAATAATGGTAAACCATATGACCCCGCCCCAGTTGCGGTAAAGGAGAAGAAATCATGGAAACGCTGGATCCCAAGTTTCTCAATAGCGTAACACTGTTTCACTCTACGCGAGTTGGTATTAAGGAAGTTGTTGATAACACCTCGCCTGAGAATAAATACATTGTAATAGACGAGTTGCCCAATAAACAACGGGCAACATATTGTATACACACTAAAGAAGGTTGGATAGTATATAGTAAAGAGTACTGTGATAAAGAAACTATTTATCCTTCCGTTTACGGTATACTGTTTCGGAAACTAGATATCGATCAATTTTCCAATGCTAGTTTGCATGGGATGCCAATTGATGATGTCTATAAAATATTAAAGGCTATCGATGGAAATCTTACTAACGTTACTGGTGGTGTTATTAATAATTAATTCTAACATCACCACAAATAATCATCATAAGTTTATTAAGCAGTTAGCATTGGCTACAAGTCAACGCTATAGCGTGGAGTATTCAAAACTCCGAACTCATGAAGAAAGTATAGAAGCATTGAATTTTTACATTCACTTAATGAAACCATGTTGTGGTTCTATGAATCCATTTAACTACGACCAATTTAAAAATGGTATTTGTCAGGCGATAAGTATCTGTGATAAATCATTGAGAGCTGAATTATGTTTTATCCATGATTTAATGTTGGAAGAATATAAACAGCTTTCACCAATTGGTAGTAGGGATTATAAAGTTGGTATTAATGAATTTTATGAACTACTCCGTGAACATTTGTAAAAATATACACTAGTGTAAATACTATGCTAGTGTAACATGGTCTAATATGCCTTTTGGTGTTAGACCTTTTTTTTAATTGGCGCGGTTAAATACACCGCTAATATCAAGAGATTTAAAATGAAACACTTATTTATTAGACCAGAATCAAAAGTAAAACATAAACTGGGTCGTAGTGAGACAGTAGTATTATATGATACTACATTAGATGCGTTAGTGGTGTTGTTTCAGTTATTACGTGAACAATATAGTTACACTGCAGAAAACTTCACATTTGATTGGAGTGATAAATCTGTTTTTAAAATTGTTGTATTTAACGATCATGACTATTATCGCTGGTTAGATATTGTTAATAAGGGTGTATACCACATTACTGTTGATGTTGATAAACCTGGTTTAGCTATTGATGGTACAAATAATGCTCATGCATTTAGTCGAGAGTACTTAGAGGATTTAGGGTATGTTGAGGTTTTTGAACCTTTAACTAAATTGTTCAATATCGAAATTGTACATGCTCCTACTGAATCGTTACTGGAAGAACCATATATTCCTTTAGTTGAAATTGTGGATTACGGTGATACATATGACTTACCGATTGGTGGTAGCTTTCGACCAGGTTCTATCTTTGTCCGTTTCTTTAAATTCTTATCTGATCTTAGTAATAAAGCAGATGAAGAAACAATTGGTAAAACACGTAAACCATTTGTTGTATTTGAAAGTCACTTAGGTGGTAACATTGCTATATACAAATCTTTATCTACCAATAGAGAAGTTGATGTTGCCTTTTTCAATCGCTATGGTGAGTTAGTAAACGTATTCAGTTTTCAAGATGGTTGTCCACATGTATTCGGTATCAACGGTTTAACTATCGAAGATCTTATTAGTATTGGCACATGGCGTATTCTACATCTTAATAATGCTATTCATGCTGATGAAAATATTGAAGCTGTTCGGCATTTAAATTCTGCTGTAGATTCGTTAAATCAACGAACTATGAAACGTGTTGAAAGTTTACTAGCCAAGGACAACGTTCCTCTTAATGACTAGATGGCCATATGGTGAGGCCCCAGAAGGTTATCTAAATTATCTACTGGGGTTACACAGGAAACATGGACAAAGACTTTCTAATGTACGTATAAAACCACCCGGTGGTATTTATATAGGTAAAGGGTCTCCGTGGGAAAATCCATATCGGGGATCCACTACCGCATGGGAAAGGGTGAATAATATATATAATTTTGATATGCATTTTAGAAATGAATTCTTTATTGTAAATGGTCCTATTTCCTATAGTAATGTTTGGTACAAAATAGGTAACACAACCGCCCCGTTAGTATGCTATTGTAATGATGGCACTAATATTCCCAATGTTGAACATCTTTGTCACGGGTTAATAATAATAGCCAGTATACCTAAGGCTTTGACATTAACGCAACAAGATGAATTAGATGAAGTATTTAAATAAAGGAGTAAGAGATTATGTTTTTTAATCAACATGATGTCGTAGAGGCAACAGGTAAAAAATACATTGTTGTATCGGTAGAAAATGAAGTATTGATTGTCTATGATATTGATACTAATAGTGTATCTGAAATTCCAAAATCTCAATGTAAACGTGTATCTACAATGGCAGATATCCGTACCAAAGCCATATATGAAGCATCAATGGGAACTATTGCTAAAATTATTGCTGTTCCTAAACTTATGGATTTTCTATCTAAGAACTCTTGGATTGAAAACGCTTCAATGAATCATTCTACCAATGGTTGGTTCTATAATACCATTAGTTCTATGGAAGCGCGTAATAATTTAAACAGTGGTATCGTTACAGAATTTTACGAAGCCCTTCGTAAACTTAAAATTGGTGATAAAGGTAACTTTATTGTTAGTGGTAGTTTTAACAATGCCCCTATTAGTATTAAATTAACGTTGGTAAATAAAAACGGTGTAGTGAGTATTTGTAATGTTAAACGTATATTTGGTGATGACGGCGTTTTTGGCAATATTGCAAAATCTGGTCGTGCCAATAAACGTGATACCGCCACTAGTCAACATAAGTGTGTTGCTTAAATATACTGTGCGTGTATTACCTATTGATAACATTGATTATATATTCACTCACATTCTAGAAAACGGTACTACGTGTACCGTTTACTATGATAAACCAAATAGTCACATTTATTTATTATCCGTAATTAGCGCTAATGCTGCTGCAAAAATAGAGTATTTACCACGTGATGGTTTTATACTAATGAATACCACTACCAATAGACATTATTTAGGTTATAGATTATCTGACTTTATAAAAGATGACCCTATATCACTATATCAAGCCATTGATGATTGTGCAGACATAATCAATGATTATAAAATGTCTTTAAATCTATTTGTTATTGAAAATAACGTATATGAGAATCACTACTGACTTTGGTTAGTAGTGATGATCCATTTTATGACCCTATTTATTTTTTTGGAATTGTTATGATGGATACCATGCGAAGATTAGGGGGTTATGTTAGTGTAATTGAAAACGGTAGCTCTATCGTTATATCGGGTACACCCGCTTACCTCATTGATCTCGATATTAAGAATCACTGGAATACTCGTAAAATACAAATTCATATGTTTAAACAAATGTCTAGAAGTAAGATAGTTATAGATACGTTCTTTGCTTTAGAATTTGAATATATGATTCGAACAATTGTGGATAATCAAAAGACCTATACTAATAAATTAATTCTTAAGAGTTTATTAGAAGAACTACGCACAAGTACTTGGTTAGCTAATATTTCTAAAGACCACCCTATTGAATATGATTTTACACAGTTATCTAAACTTAATGTTAAGTTGTTGGATCATCAAATTAAATATCTTTGTTGGGCAGCATATGTCAAACCAAGATATCGATTACGTGGTACACTCCTAGCAGCTGCTGCAGGCGCGGGTAAAGCGCAACCTTTATATTCTAAGATTAAAACACCCAATGGTTGGACAACAATGGGTGAGATTAAAATTGGTGATCATGTATCTACACCTAATGGTGAGACTGCTATTGTAACTGGTACTTATCCACAAGGTAAGAAAGATATATATGAAATAGTATTTAGTGATGGTAGACGCACACGCGCTTGTGGTGAACATCTATGGGAAGTATTTAAAGCAGATCATCGTGATCCTAGTCAAAGGTGGGAAGTTATCAATACTGAACAAATGCTTGAACAGGTTCATTTAAAAAGTCGCAAACGTCTATATGTACCATTATTAACTAATGATGATTCACCTGAGCAAAACTATTATTTATCACCATACATGATTGGTGCGTTATTAGGTGATGGCTGTACATCAAATAGTAGCGTATGTTTCTCTACTGCGGATGTAGAACTATTTGAATATATGGAAGTAGAACGTTATGATAATCTAAAGATTAGAAAACTAGGTAACGATTATGATTATAGATTTATTTTTGATGTATCAGAAATAAAAGGTTATCATGATAGAGCCACATTCCATAAAGAAGTAACACGATTAGGTATGAAAGGTAAACTTTCTTATCAAAAATGTGTGCCTTTAGAATATATGAATGGTTCACGTAACCAAAGATTAGCTATGATTCAAGGTTTAATGGATACTGACGGCACCGTAGATAGCCATAGTACTGTTTCTTTCTGTTCTACCTCAGAGCAGTTAGCTTTAGATATGCAATACCTTATACGATCAATTGGTGGAATTGCTGATATTTCATGTAAGATACCTACCTTTACTAATAACAATGGTGAAAAAGTAAATGGTAGATTAGCCTACACTGTTAATATACGTTACCGTAAACCTTCTGAATTATTTCGATTACTTCGTAAAAAAGAACGATGTAATGATGAAGGTCAATATTGTGATATTTTGAAATTACGGGTAGAATCCATTAATTTATTAGAGGAACAAGAGGAAGCTAAATGTATATCTATTTCTAGTAAGGATAAGTTATACATCACAGATGACTTTGTAGTGACGCATAACACAGTTACAGGTATATCGGTAGCTTTTGTAAATAAAGCTACTAAGGTAATCGTGGTGGCCCCTAAGAACGCCGTGTACGATGCTTGGGAAGATGATATCAACAATCGTACTAAAGATAAACAATCTATATGGATTGCTGATCGGGATAGTGACTTTGATCCTAAGGCTATGTGGTACATTGTTCACTATGAAGCCCTTAATAAATTAATGGCTGAAATTAATAGTTTTAAGAATGAACGTGTAGTAGTTATTCTCGATGAATCACATAATTTTAATGATCCAAAGTCATTACGTACAATGTTGTTTCTCGAGTTATGTAAAGTTCTTAATCCTATCGATATCGTTTGGTCTTCGGGCACACCCATTAAAGCAATGGGTAGTGATGCTATTCCTTTATTTAGATGTATCGATCCTTTGTTTACTAATTCTGTAGAAATGCGGATGCGTAAGATCTTTGGTAAAGATGCTTCTAAAGCAAACGATGTATTGGCTAATAGACTTGCCATGGTATCTTATAAAGTACCAAAAGAAATGTTCATGAAGGATGAACCAATCGTTAATGAGCTTCCGGTTACATTACCTAATGGTGATGAATATACCTTAGATCGTATTAAGATTAAGATGTTAGCCTTTATTGAAGAACGCACTAGATATTATCAAGAACGTAAACCTGACGATGAAATATTTTATGCGCGTTGCTTAAAGATTTTTAGTATGCAAATAGGTAATGATGCTAAACTTATTGCTGATTTTGAAAACTATAATCATTATGTAAATACGTTTATCAAAAGTGGGTTTGATTCTAGAACCATGGGTGATATGGCAGTATTTTGTAATAAGTTTGAAAAGGAAGAAATCTTACCACGATTAGATAAAGTAGATCGCGATAGATTTAAAGATGTTAAGTCCGTAATCAAATACGTTTCCTTAAAAATTAGAGGGGAATGTCTTGGTAGGGTTCTTGAGAAAGAGCGTAAGAATGCACATCTTGACATGGCACTTCATTATGATTTAACTGAATTAGTTAATGTCGCTAAAAAGAAAACTATTATCTTTACAAGTTATGTTGAGATTGTAGATGCTTTAACTGAGAAATTCACTAAAGCAAAATACAAACCACTTAAAGTAACAGCTGAAACTAATAAAAACTTAAGTAGTATTATTAGTCAGTTTGATAAGGATCCTAAAGCCAATCCTTTAAACGCCACATTCCAATCATTATCTACTGCTGTACGTTTAACAATGGCTAATAATATCATTACTGTGAATAGTCCTTATCGTGACCATATCATGACACAGGCTATTGCGCGTGCATGGCGTATTGGGCAGGATGAGCAAGTATATGTTTGGCATATGGTTTTAGATACTGGTGATATTCCTAATATTTCTACTCGAACTAATGATATCTTACGATGGTCAAAAGAGCAAGTAGATTCTATTATGGGTTTTAAAAGTGACATGGAATTAGATACTGTATTCAGTATGGAATCTATTGATGACGGTATGGAAAAATATGTTGCTGGTACTACTAATATTAATAAAGGTAGTATCGAAATGTTTGCACAAATGTTCCAAGATATGATTGAAAAAAATATGTTTAATTAATTATATATTATGTAGGGTATGAGTTTCGATTCATATCCTGCAAGGAATACTATGCCCAAATTATTATAAGTCTATAATATCCTAGTGACCATAGTAATAAATTATCATATGGTATATAATGTAAGAGGAATAAACATGTGTAAAAATTCGGCCTTGTTTGAAGTAGTATCTGATACGGAGAAAGATATCTTTAAACGTAGTGTGACTGAATATATTGTAATGGCTAACCTAGAATTATTGGATGATACACCTTTAAGTCCGCGAGCCAATACTATACCACATCCTTTATTTGTTGAAGAAAATTTATTAACCACCTAGGAATTACCTAATGCAAGCACCTGAAAAAGACTTAGTTGATATTGACACTATCACAAAAGAAGAACTTATTATTGCTGCTGAAACTGCTGGCATCGCATCCGATATTCCAGAATTTAGACCTGCACCATCTGTTGCGCATGGTATTGAACATATTAAATCTCGTTTAATTCTTGCAACAACGGCATGGAATAATAACTTTGGATATAAGCGTAACTGCAATATCCTAACTACAGTATTTATTTCTGATAACTGGTCAAAGATCAGTGATAGCATCATTGAAGATGTTAAGAAAGATGCTGCTGATTTACATGAAGTTATGTGGAAGCCAATTTCTTATCTCATTAATGAAATTGTTACTGGTTATAAAAATATTGAAGGTCAGACATTTGCGGCTGTATTAACAACAGGTCAATATGTGTACCTTGCATTGCATGGCAATAACTTTAGCCTTATCAATTCAGGTAATGGTGTAGAAGACTTAATTGTACCTGCAACTAAAATTATTATGCTTCGCTTAACCAGTGTTAAAGTACCAGAAACCCAATCATCTGATTTAGAAGATGGTAAATACATTCGCGCACTTGCACCGGCTACAGTTAACAAACCGCGTTATACACTTAAAGAACATGCGGATGCCCGACATGATCGTAAGATATTGGAAAAACGTCGTAAGGCTAATAAAGCCGCAAAAGTACAGAAGCGTAAAAATCGTAAATAATTGAAAGGGACTTCGGTCCCTCTCTTATGCCGTATATTTAAAAGGAGTAATACTGTGGAACAATATGCTGAGCAATTGAATCGTCGTAAATATCACAAAGAACAAACTGTAAAATATAAAGATGAGTTAGATGCTCTATTTAAAGAACGATACGGTTATAGCTTTAATGAGTTGATGTTAGATCAACACATGATCACTGAAGCTGAACGTGGAAAGATTGTTCTTAACAAGACAAGAGGCGCTGCCGTTGGGCAATGGAAGCAACTCATGATTGATAACGATATTGCCTATGATGTTTACAAAGAAATTGATGCTTTTAATGATTGGGATAATACACATTCACAATTGGATGAGATTATCAAACGACATTATGAGCACGGTGTTAAATATCTAAATAGTGACATTGATGTTAGAAATCTATATCACAAATACGAACAACATAAGACTAGCGAACTTATGTTAAAAACAAATGCTAACTCATCTTACGGTAATATGCCACAAACTAATTTTGGAGCAAACAAATGAAAATCTTATCTACAGAACGTCGTATTGAAATTGCAAATGGTGAAGTTGTAAATAGTGAGAATCCTGCTTATTTATATGAGTTGTTACAGAATGGGGTATTAACACAACGCCACAATATGGTTTTGAGCACAATTCTTAATGAATTAGCTAAACATGAATTAAGCGTTAATGATGCGACACCTATGGAGGCATTTAGTTTCCATAACTTAGGCGTAAGTGCTTTCGGACCATATATTCTTAATGCAATTGGTGAACAAGTATATACGTTCCGTAATGATCACACCATGGTAAAATTAGATCCTGGTACACAACATGCGGCTATTGGGCATTATGTTAAATTCCCTAAAGGTATTTATTCATCATGTACCTATGAAGCTGGTGGTGCTGTTAAAAGTGTTGAGTATATTGCTATTTTAAATGGTGGTGTTATTCGATTCCAATATAAGCAAGTTCCTAGTATGTTGCGAATGTCTATTTTAACAAATAAAGAGTTACCAGAAAATGTTACCAAACATTTATTACATAGTAACGCCGAGCAGAAAGTAAATGCTCAGGAAACCACTGAACAGAAAATTAACAATAATCCTGCTATTGGATTTAAACTACTGCTCGGCCTCTTGGATGAGGTAGAAACAAATGGAGATACTGCTAGCTCTTAAATCGAGATTAAAGTATTTTTATGAACAGAGTGTTGATAGTTGCACTGCGTTAAGTTATCTGGCGCAAGATCTAACAACACTTAGTGATAAATATCCTAAGATATATAATAGCTTATGGATAGGTGATATCACGAGTATGTATTTGATGACCAATAGTACTGTTCGCGTCATTATGTTGACTGGTGATAAGCGGCTTATCATTGGTAGAATTAATGGTTCATCGGTTATTGTAGATAAGTTAGAATGTGGTATAATGGACGATTCCATTTTACTCACAGAAGCCAAAATAGTTATAGTGCTTTGATATGTATACACTCTACCTTTGTGGGTAGAGTGTATACTGTTATACTTTTTTCTTTTTACCAAATACTGTTATATTCGATTGCAGATATTGATGCGATATATCTACGATGTTTATAACCATTACGTATCATTAGTTTTGATAAAGTAAATCGTTGTTCATTATAAGGTATAAATATAGTAACACCTTCTGAACCTTTACTTAATTTACGAATACTACTTAATAATGCTGTCGCGATATTTTGTCGCCGTAAATCTGGTCTAACCCATATTGCGCGTATGTTCCAAAACTCTTGTTTTGTTTTAGAGTACATCAATATATATTTGATCCCAATTTTATCTGTTTTAATTTCACCAAATAGCATCCGTTCATCATCAGGAATATCATCTGATAAAAGCTCTTGCTTATGTTTTTGAATATAAAGTTGATCTACTGAACTTATTCCATTATGTAATAAAATATCAATAGCGTTATTTAATAAGTTGATATTGGTCATGTTCGCTTCCTGTTACCCATCATAACATATATAGATAGGTAATTTTTTTCAGATATACAATATCATACTGTACTAATGAGGAGACCACACATTATGCAAGAACACGATATACTTCGCATCATAAACTCGTTGGTAGAAAAAGTGAATGCCTTGGCTATCGCTTTAAATACGAATGAGTATAATGAAGAAAGTGAAGACGAATATAATGAGCAACTAAATAAGTTGTTAGAGTTAGAGGAACAATATCCTGAATTTATTTCAGAGAACTCTCCTACAAAGCGTGGGGGAGGTCGAATTAATAGTGAAATACATGTTAGACCACATGTTAATAAAATCCCTAGAACGCATGTTGTTTTAGATGATAACGAGGTATTAGCATATATTGGTGAGGTTGATAAAGCCTATACTGAACAACCTGACGCAATGGTGTACACTGTACCAAAGCTACGGTTAAGTTATGACATCCAAGGCTTAACCATTATAGTTCAATATAAAAATGGTATATTGGATAAAGCCATTACTATTGGCGATGGTGCTAGAGGTGAGGTAATTACCGATAATGCCAGGACTATATTAAATCTACCACATGTGATTAAAGATATTGGGATTGGTGTACCTGATAACTTAGTTGTTATTGGGGTTGTCACTATGACTAAGTATACTTTAGAACGCGTGAACTCTGCTCTTATAACAGATGGTTATGCACCGCTCCTAGATTGCGCCACAGCTGCTGCTAGCGCGATGCGTCAACACGATAGTGCTGTTACAGCCAACCGTAACCTTTTGTTCTATGCGCGCGATGTGATTGATATACAGCCGGGGGATATGTTAGCTGACCTCGTTACACAAACTCAAATATGTGAATTTCTTGAAGATTCTGGATTTGAAGTTGTTCAAAGTAGAACTAATAATGGTGTTGATAACATTGTGTTGACAGCAGATTTATTTCACGTAATGAATGATATGGTTAAGTGTGGTACTTTACTTATACCGTATGAGTTTGATGGGATTATCATTAGTCCTGAATTACTCATGATAAAAGATCTTCTTGAAGTCGAAAAGAAAAGCCCTGTGGTTTTTAAATTTCCAGATCAAAGTTATCATACCAACCTTATGGGGTTGGAATGGGTAATGGATATCTATGGGTATTTACATCCATGGGGATTAGTATCAATTGAAGGTAAGCAACAGTTGGGTAGAATCTCCAGTGTACGCGAATTAATGCGTATGGGATTATCTAGTAATAGTTTAGTTAAGATCATTAAGAATAAAGATAACGTCGTACGAATAGTCGATTCTACTCCAGACTTTACTGATAATAAACTATACTACACTATACCTGAATTATGCCCACATTGTAGGAATGTTTTGATTTCATTACCAAACTCTGAGATCAAATGTATTAATAATGATTGTCCTGAAAAGAACTTCGTTAGACTACGGCATTTTCGTGATGTAATGGGTGTTACTACAATTAATGATGATATGCTGCAATACATGTATGATCATAAAATTATTGTTGCTCCTGAAGATATCTTTGATCCTAAGTTGGTAATTAAGATTGAGTCATGGGGTAAAGAGTATATCTCAGAAAATCACATACAACAGATTATCAAACAAATTAATAATCTACGTAACACCACTGTATCTAAAGTTATATATGCTTTAGGTATTGAATGTGTTCGTGAGATTACTTCTAAACTATTGGCACGGTACTTTCCAAGTATCAAAACCTTTATGTTATTGGAAACAGGTAATCTAAGTCATATTCCTGGGTTAAGTAAAGCTGCGGTAGATTCAGTACGTATCTTTATTAATGACCCCAAACATCAACAAACTTTAACGGAGTTAGATAAGTTCTTAAATATCAGTGATGAATATGCACTGTTGAGCAATAGTCTTTATAATACTTCATGGGTAATTCTTGGAGATATAGATAATCTTAATGGTGCTATGCAAACGATAAGTATGCATGGTGGTACAATTACCAAAACAATCAATGGTGGCACTACCCATATCTTACTTGGTAAAAATCCGCCGAGTAATAAATTAAGTATTGCTAATCTTAATAATCTGCCCATTTTAGATATGAGTGAATTATTGACAATGGTTGGTTAATCTACCCTTTATGAATAGACTACAATAATGTGGTCTATTCAATAATTAGTTAAGTTACCTTAAATAGGATGTAAATAATGTTAGATAAATTAATGTTCCCTGGTATGATGCCAACAACCACAAACCCCTATGCCGCTACTCAACATTATTTAGAATATGAAATTGATACAGCCCTACCTTCTAAAGCACCATATATAGAAGGTGATGCAGATCTATGGACACGTATGCAAAATATGTATTATGCTGTCGTTAAGATTACAAGACAATATGTATTGGTTGGTGATGAAGCCAATATTCATTTCGATGAATACGATATGGTTATTCATTTTGATGTACTATTACCATATGATAAATTAGCTGTTACGGTTCAACAATTTATTCAAGAAATCCTTGGTCCGGCTAATCGGATATTTGGTAATGTCAAAGTTTATCGTAAAACAACCAAGTATGTACCCAAGGAAGGTTGGTACATTATTAAAGAAACACCTGGTATGAATATTCATCAAAAACTCGATTAAGCTGCATAATCCCACTCTCTCCGTAATTGGAGAGAGTGGCTTATACACACAATATTTTTTTTGGTCTCTTTGTCTTCATCCTACACCTTCGTCTCTCCCTTTCGGTACTGATCGCAATTGTAGATAATCAAACGTAGACTATGCGGCTTGTGCCCGCTATGCCGATAGTATTAACGGCAGATACGCATACCTGAGAAGTATGCCTCCTGAATTAGCACACAGGACACGAGTTAAACGCATCAAGTGATTTGTAAGTCATGGCAAGCCATGATTGAGTGCTTTAAAATTCAGAGAAGTAGTGCTGGGCAATAATTATTATTAATACCCAACACCATGCAATGCTCTTGGCTTTAGGCCCGTCTACACACTGCAACCGCCTAAGCGGAACTGACACTACGGGGATGTATCAGACATGTGATGCTTTGCTTCTAACGGCAATTCATTACATGATTATTCCAAATACTAGCTATCCTGTTTCTATGATTGATATTAATCTCCGCAGGAAGGTTGTATTCGACGTCGAAACGAACGATAAGAAATATCCTTTTACCCATTTTATCAATGAACCTAACGTGATCTCTTTATTGGAGGTGTTAGATCCACCGAGCCGGTAATATTAACCAGCATAAATAACGAACGGCATGCGATATTTAAAATCGCACGGGAATTACCGTAAGCAAATTATGAAAACGCAATAGATCTATCAAAGAACTCCAAGATCTCGCACGTTCGGTGTGGTAAACTTACTCGCATGTAAATTCACATTACCTGGATACGCTTCGGCAGCGCTCCATCAACCATTCCATCGACAAGGCATGTCGTTAAGATTACTAGTACCGATACCGAGTAACCATGGTTTGGATTACTTCGTGTCGCCACGAATATTTCCAGCTGGAACAAGGTCCAACTTGACCCACCGAATCTCTCGAAAGTTACTCACGAAACTCGTGTGTATTTCAAGAATTTTTAAATTTCGGCACGTTCTACAAATTATCAAGGTTCCATGTATTTTTTTATTTATGATACCTATACTGTTTGGCTTATTTGAAATCGGACCAAAACAACGATTTTATCGATGAAATCTATCAAAAAGTTTTGTTAGCTATTATCGCGTGTGCGCCTACACACGTACACGGGGGCATGTGCGCTCGCACACACCCGCTCACATGACGCGCTCACATACGCGCGCGCCTGACGCGTACGCGTTTTTAATATTCTTAATATAATATATTCTAGATCTTAAAGATCTAGAATTAATATAATATATATTTAATATAAATATAATATATAAAATATATAAACGCGTGCACACATGCACGCATGTACGTACACACACGTGTACAAGCGCGCGCACGTCCCGCGTACGTTATAACTAGAGTATAACAAACCCAAATAACAAAAAAATAAAAAAATACCAAGTTACCCCATGGTATGTACACATCAAAATATTTCATAAAAACCTGGAGAACTCATGGAACACGAATTACAACCCCACGGATTATCGAGTCAAGTCGATACTGAGTACGCTCGGATCGCTCAATCGGTTTTGGATCGTGGAACGCTTCGCGGTAACCGAACGGACAAACGTGCTGTCTCAACCTTCGGTAATTTCATGGATCTTGACATCAGTGACAACCTCGCTCTGATCTCAACCAAAAAACTTCCGCTCCGCTACATCATCGGTGAATTACTTTGGTTCATCACTGGATCAAGCGATACAGCGTTGCTCAATGAAATCTCAAGTGTTCCGAAAGACAAGAACGGAATCTGGGACGAATGGGCTTTGTCAAAGAATTATTACCAGGAAGTCGTTCGTGATGTTTCTGCGATGGTTACGGAAATTGCGATCAACGAAGGTCGTAAAGAAACCGTGATTAATCAGGAACTTGTAATCTACCAAGAGAAACATGGTCTTGATGGTATTACGATGTACATGAACGAACATGGTATCAACGTAAAACAAAAGATCCAGGTTGGTCGTAAGGGAACAGTTGG
>RRZT011690109.1_pt1 | contig 23035 bp, 18 predicted proteins | sample 2165551 | NCBI WGS metagenome assembly RRZT01 (sample SAMN10456910, study PRJNA506462) | wastewater metagenome | biome: wastewater; feature: sludge; material: wastewater sludge; isolation source: wastewater sludge with Escherichia coli K12::gfp cells carrying plasmid... | place: USA: Moscow, Idaho... | reverse complement strand
GCCGGTATAAGGTCGCCATTTGGCAAAATAAGACATGGTTTTTCCTTGATTTTGTTACAAGTTACTGATGTATGGTACGTTTATTATTTAATAAATCTTCTTCAGACAGTCGCCAGCGTCCTTTTTTCTTGGTACTACTACGCCCCAACAGTGCCGAGTTACCCAGCAGTTTATGCATGGAATGGCTAGAATGGGCGTGACAGATGGCACACGCCAAACCGTCCGCTGCGTCCGCTTGGGGCACAACTTCCAGCGACAAGATACGACATACCATTGCTGACACTTGGTCTTTGTCCGCTGCCCCATAACCACAAACCGCCTGCTTAATCTGGCGTGCGGTATATTCAGAAACGCTTAAGCCCTGAGCGGTAAGTCCTGCAATCGCCGCCCCCCGAGCCTGCCCAAGTTTTAGAGCAGAATCAGGATTGGTTGCCATAAATACCTGCTCAATGGCGGCGTGCATTGGCGTATCGCTGTATTTTTGGTAATGGCTGATGATACGGCTTAGTCCTGCAAAAATTTGCCCGATACGCTCTGGCATATCCGCCCCCGTGGTGCGTATTGTGCCTGCGTCCAAAAACTCTAATTTGTCGCCTTGGGTGCGGATAATGCCGTAACCCGTCATGCGAGAACCAGGGTCAACCCCAATTATCATGGTCATAATCTATCCACCCATACCCCAAAAAATAAAAGTTTGAAAAATTGATAATTAACCTTATTATTATAAAATATTTTTAGTTTTTTATAGGAAAATTTTTATGGGCGTTGTTGTTGGTATTGCCTTGGTTTGGTTTATCATTGAGATGCTACTTTGGTATTTGCTTGCCCAATTCATCAGCGATTGGCTGGTGTTTATTTGGTTTATTGTAGCGGCGGTGATTGGTATTGGACTGATTAAAAAAGCAGCTGGCACTTTAAACCCCCTAGCCCAACAAGTCAAAGGTGGCGTTATCCCAAACCCTGCCAATCAGCCCCCTGAAGGCGTGATTACCAAATCTATCGCCATTGGCATTGCAGGCGTCTTGCTACTTTTACCAGGGCTTTTGACCGATTTGGGGGCACTGTTAATCATGCTTCCTGCCATTCAAAAACTACTGACCACCAAAGCCAAAAACTACGCCATGAATAATCAAGACAAAATGATGGCAATGATGGCAAGACAAATGGGCGGCGGCAGTGCCAACCCCTTTGGTGGCATGAATGGTGCAAACAATCCTTTTGGACAAGGAAACCCCTTTGGACAAAACAATCCCTTTGGCACAGGCGGTTCTGGTAAATTTGGCAATGGCACAACCATTGACGGACAAGCCCAAGTCAAACAAAAGTCCGCCAATGATGACTGATTTTGTTTTGATTTTTGGACAAAAGGCACACTAGATAAGACAACCTAACGCCCATAATCGATTAAGTTGCGGTATAATGTTCGTTTTAGATGATTGATACTAAAACAGGTTTTTGATGGACATTGTACAGTATTTGCATGGGCTAATTGCTCCTGATTTGGGTGTAGGCGAGACAGATGCACGGGCGGACTTATTGCAGCAGTATTATGCGTTAAGTCTTGCCCGTATTGTTGCTTTGGACATTGACTTATCCGACACTAGCTATCAGGACGTGGCACAGTTTTGGGGTGATTTAACCTTAGATTTGGTTAAACGCTTGGCACGCAATTTTCATAGCGACGATAAGGCGGTATTTTTACTGTTAAAAAATGCCACGCCGTCCTTTATCAATGAACTTATCGCCCTTGCCAAAGACAATCACAGCACCCCACAAGAGCTTATCAACAATCATTTTTTTGCCAGTCGCTCACACCTGCCCACATGGTCAGATAAATTCATCACAGGGGCAGTATTGCGTCATCTTTTAAGCGATCCAAACGCTGATGCCCACACAGATGAACCTGATGCTACGCTTACAGATATGACTGATGACGCTGATCATGATGCGTTAGTCAGTGATGAAGACGAGCTTCATGATGTCAATAAAACCAAAGATGACGCTGAAGATCAGTCCATTTATCAAACAAAACCCAAACCCAGCTCCAAACCCCTAATCATCGGTCTTTGCGTCGCAGGTCTTACCCTTGCCATTGGGGGCGGTACTTGGTTTTATCTTAACAAAAAAACAGATGATACCCCCATCATCAGTGAACACGAACAAGCCCTTTACACAGGCACATTAAACCCGCCAAAACTGTCGCTGACCACAGGCGAAAATGGCACGCTCTATGCCTGTAAAGCCGATGTCGGCAGTAGCGACTTACAACACAGCTTGGTAAATACCCTACAACAAACCTTTGGGCAAGTGAACTGCATCATGGATATTGATGACAGTTTTGGGGCGTCTTTGACAGGACTAGAACGTCTTGCCAGCATCATTACCATGATAAAATCCGAACCCTTTACCAGCGTAGAGATCATCGGTAATACCATTTATATCAACAACCCCAAAACCGATGTGGTAGGACGGCTTGTGGGCGATATTGCCCTACTTGCCCCACAGTTTAAAGTGCTTGCCACCCCACCGCTTGACATCACTAAAACGGTTGCTGACAGCATCGCAGAAGCCGATAAAGCCCGCCTTGCCCTAAGCTCGCCCCCCAATATTTATGCGCTGTCTCGGGCGATGAGTATGCAAATCATTGATTTTAATTATGATAGCAACATTCCCACCAGTAACCAAGAATTATTGGCTCATTTTGCCAAGATCATCGGGGAGAACCCCGCCACCAAACTCATCATTGCAGTGCACACTGATACCAACAACCCCGATGAGTCCGCCAACATCACCCTATCACAGTCGCAGGCAGATGCCCTTAAAAATTTCTTGGTGCAACATGGTGCCAAGCCTGAACAGCTGATTGCCAAAGGGGTTGGTAGCACCTTCCCTGTGGCGGATAATGTGACCATGATTGGTAAATTTAAAAACCGTCGTAGTGAATTTTTGGTATATGATGAAGCAGTAATGTCAGCCCTATCTAACATTGCCATGCCAAAACAGCCCATTGTCCCAACACAAGTTGATCCTAGCCAAATGGTGCAGTCCGCCCCTTATGTGCCCAGTGGCGAATACCTAGAAGCACAACAGCCACAGCAGCCCACCTACCAAGCCCCGATGCCCGCCGCACCTAATGGCATGGTGCAAGGCATGCCTGACGGTGTGGTCAATCCCCAAGCCCCACAGCCAGTCCAGCCTCAATACAACGCTCAGCAATACGCTCAGCCAGCAATACAATCTGCGCCACCACAAAATTACACTTCCGACGATCGCCCCGCCGAGCATACACAGTCAGAATACAGCATCTCTGACGCACAAGGACACAATCTTAGCAATCAAACCCCGCCTGCTGACACAAGCTCAGGGATTGATCCCAAGCTACTTAATCCTGTTGGCACAGAAATAGGCAAAGGTCGCTCTAATGAAGTTCGCTGATCACCACCCTTAGAAAATGCTCTAAAACACCAATCAAGTACTGTAAGTATTTTTATGTGTTTTTGTTTGTTTATTGTTGTCACCTCTTTTCTTCATTACCCAAATTAGAGACAATACGGTAAGTTTTGACAAAACCAAGCACCCTCAACATTAAAGCGGTGCTTTTCATTTTGTCCATACCAACAAAAACTCCAGTAACATTTGCTGGCGTATCAATTTTACATTTTAGTTGATTAAGGTAATTTATGAACATCATTGACAAGTTGCATGAGCTTGTAACACCCAAGGTATTAGAACTTGTGGGTCACTATACAGGTTCTACCGAAAACAAAACCCAACTTTTATCTTCAGTGTATGGCATCATCGGTGCCAGATTATCCGATTCTGACGCAGTCAAACGCATTGAATCCTTATTGGCACGCGAACCTGAAGCCAGCAATAACGGCTCAAAGCTGCTAGATGCACTACTACAGGATGAAAAAGGCAATCCTCAAGCATCGCTGTTATCTAGCGAACTATCCCAAGAACACGATCTTCCCGAAAGCACCGCCACCGCCATGCTTGCAACAGCAACCCCTATGATACTAGACAATATCAAAATCCTAGCAGGTGACAGAGGCATTGTTGGCTTCTTGGAAGACAAATTAGAAGATTTGGCTCGTCATATGCCTGCATGGGCGGTGGCAATACTACCTGCTGGACTACTTGCTACCATTGCAGGACTTGCAGGATCTTTAAAATCAAGTGTTGGCAGCACCGTTTCAGGTTTAGCCAGTGGCGCAAGCAGTGCTGTCACAGGTCTAGCCAGTGGTGCCAGTAATTTTGCTGGTAAAGCCGCTTCAGGAGTAAGTGGCACTGCCTCAGAGGTTGCCGATACTGCCAAAGACGCTGTTGGCGCAGTTGCTGACGGTGGCAAAGCCGCGGCAGGTCTTGCCGCGGGTGCTGTACTTGGTGCAGGCGCTGTAGCTGCGGGCGCAGTTGGTGCGCTTGCCAGTGGCGTAAAAAATGTCGCAGGTGGTGCTAAAGACGTGGCAGAAGATGCTGTTGATGCTGCGGCTGCTGGCACAAAAGCTGTGGCAGGAGCAGTCACTGATACCGCCAAAGATGCTGCGGGTGCAGTCGCTGACGGTGGCAAAGCCGTCGCAGGTGCTGTACTTGGCGCAGGTGCTGCCGCAGTAGGTCTTGCAGGCGCTGCCGCCAGTGGAGCAAAAAATGCTGCGGGCTCTGCTGTAGATAGCACTAAAGCAGTAGCAGGTGCAGCAGCTGACAGCGCCAAAGATGCGGTAGGTGCCGTTGCTGGTGGCGTAAGTAGTGCTACATCTAGTGTTGCCAGTGGCGTCACTGAAACCGCCAAACAAGGTGGTGGACTACTTAAGAGCCTGCTGCCCATCATTGGTTTGATTATACTTGGTGTTTTAGCATGGTTGATGCTTCGCGGCTGTCAAGACAACAAAACTCCAGTTGCCGCCCCAACCGCAAGCCCAAGTACCAGTGAAACCGCAGGTACTGTTAATCCTAATGCCGTTCCTGCAACACTAAACATCGCCACAGATGACCAAGGCAATGCCTTATATACTTGCCGTGGGCAAGCAGGCAATGAGGGTGTATTTGCCAAAATCCGTACCGCCCTATCAGGTGTGTTTGGCACTGCTGACAAATGCGATCTACAAGTATCAAACGATCACGGCGAACTTGCTGTTGATGATACTCAGCTTCAAGGCTTATTTGGTCTATTAAAAGGTGTGCCCAATGCCAGCATGAACCTTGACGGCAAAACTTTGCGTTTTAATGCCAGTAATGACGCTGACATCGCCAAGCTGATTGAAGGGGCTAAAGGTCTGCTACCTGCTGATTTTGTGGTAGAAGCCGAACCCAAACTTGATGCTGCTGCTGCGGTAACTACCAGCATTGACACCGCCAAAACTGCCCTAAGTGAATTGGTTGTCAATGATAGTGGTAACACCAACCAAGCAGCAGAATTGGTGCGTGCATTAAATATACAAATCATCAACTTTGCCACATCATCAAATGCCATTCCTGATGCTAACAAAGAAATCCTTAACCTAGCTGCCGAAAAACTAACTGCCCTACCTGATGCTCGCCTAAAAATCACAGGTCACACCGACAGCCAAGGCAACCACGCTTCTAACCAAAAGCTATCGGAAAGACGTGCTACTGCGGTGCGTGACTACTTGGTATCAAAAGGCGTTTCTGCTGATCGCCTAGAAACCTTTGGTGCAAGCTCTGACCACCCTATCGCCAGTAACGCCACCGAGCAAGGTCGTTTCCAAAACCGCCGCATTGAATTTGCATTGGTAGAAAAAGACGGCACAACCACTACCGTGGGTCATGCTGAAAATGGACAACCTGCAGACAACGCTCCCCAAGCAGTGAACACCAGTGCCGATACTGAAGCGGATAAAACCCAAGAAAAAACCCAGTAATCTAAACTTGGCAATTTAGATAAAAAAGACCTAAACTTAGCGTTTGGGTCTTTTGCTTTAACATTAGGGTGTGCTGAACATTCACTACACAAACCCTAAAATTTAATAAACTTGCGATGTTGATTTGTTTTTGTGTCAAAAATGAAAGTTCAACACGCCCTAAAGATACACTATGACAACCGTAATTTTATTTAATAAGCCTTATGGCGTGCACAGCCAATTTCGTAAAGACCATGATGATATGGCGACACTGGCGGATTTTTTTAGTGATAAGACCCTGCGAGTGGCAGGACGACTGGACAAAGACAGCGAAGGTCTCCTGATACTGACTGACAACGGTACACTAAACCACACCATCACGACCCCCGCTAAAGGACAAAAAACCTTTGGCAAAACCTACCTAGTACAAGTAGAAAACACCCCCACCACCGCACAAATCCACGCCCTACAAACAGGCGTAACCCTAAAAGACGGTAAAACCTTACCTGCACAGGTTAGCGTACTTGATGAAAACGACTTGCCGATTGCCTTATGGGAGCGTAATCCACCCATCAGACAACGGCAAAGCATTTCCACCGCTTGGCTATCCATCACCATCTATGAAGGCAAAAACCGCCAAGTTCGCCGTATGACCGCTCATGTGGGCTTGCCGTGCCTTAGGCTTATCCGTCATCAGATTGGGGCGTGGACATTGGGGGATTTGGGCGTGGGTGAATGTCGTAAACTGACTTTAACCACCCAAGAATTCAATAAACTTACCGCCAACACCCAAACCAAGCCCAAAAAGAAACCCTTTAAGTCTTTTTACAATAAGGACAAATCATGAAGATTTATCAAAGTTAAGCCAGCCACATTCTTGATAATCACCAAAGCTGATTTGCGTAAAACCTGCCTTGTCCCCATCTGCCCCAATTTGCACGCAGTACAGCTCATCACGGCAAAAACCATGTACCGTAACGCTTTCGCCCGTGATTTTTTGAGTTTGATACACTTGCTTTAACCGTTTGGTACTTGCTTTAATACCGTCTATCGCCACAATGACATCGCCCACCGCCACGCCTGCACGGCTGGCACTACTATCCCGCCTGATATGACTGACCTTTAGCCCTTGGGCGGTGTCATCAGCGGTCATGCCCCACGGTTTGGGACTAAAATGATGCGTTAAAGTCGCTCCAAATTTGCCTAGCAGTTCATCAAGGGGCAGTTCTTGAGTGCCTGCCACATACGCCCGATAAAACGCCTGCCAAGCATCTTGCCCCACAAACAAGCCAATCACTTCGTCAAGCTCGTCTGTGCTTACCCCAATTTTGCCCGTTGGCGATAATTTTGCCTTATCATAAAAGGCACGCACCACATCAAACAAACGATGCTTACCGTCCGTCTTATCCAGCAAGGTCAAATCCAAACAAAGAGCAACCAACGCCCCTTTATTATAATAGCTAACCCCTTGATTTTTAGAGTTTTCATCAGGGCGATACAGTTTAATCCAAGTATCAAAACTCGACTGCTCCACGCTTTGAAACAATCGCCCGTCCGTTTGGTAATGGCGGTTAATCTGCTCGCCAAGCAGTTTAAAATAACTTGCCCTATCAATCACCCCCGACACCAAAAGCATCAAATCATCAAGATAAGACGTAAAGCCTTCAAACACCCAAAGTAGCGGTGTATAGCTTTCGCTTTGCAAATCATTATCCATCATCACATCAGGACGCACTGTTTTGACCCACCACGCATGAAAATATTCATGACTACACAGCCCAAGAAACCTTTGATAATCATCGCTTGGCACATCAGGCTCACTGATGCTTGGCAAATCGTCCCGACTGCTAATCAGTGCCGTAGAATTGCCATGTTCCAGCCCGCCATAATCACTGCCCGTTACCATGGTCATAAAGGTGTAGTCGCCAAACGGCACATCGCCCAGCCAATTTACATAACTTTGGCAAATCTGTGCCACGTCCTTGGTCAAGCGGTGCAAATCGGCACTGTGTTGCCCTGCAATAAAAAACCTATGCCTGATGTCTTTATCATGACATCGCACATTAAAAGCCGTCATCGACTGCTCGCCAATCTCAAAAGGATAATCATAGCTCTCTATGGCGGGTAATACTTGTAAATAATAGCTTGTTCCATGCTTGGTATTCATTTGTCCACAAGGCAAGCCGATTGCCAGCTGTGTATTTGGATTTTGTTGTAAAAAATCCTGTGGCACAGTTAAAGTAATCTGACAAGTATCCCGTTCTTTACTTGTGACCATCAATAGCAGTGATGTAAAATTACCAAAAATTCGCCGAGTATCCACAAAGGCGGTACGCACCGACAAATCATGACAGTAAACCTCATAACGCACCGTAACCTTATCACCCTGTCTGACCTTGCTTAAAAAAAAGTGATTTTTATCAAATTTGTCTGCCACATGACGCTTGCCAGCCACATCATAATACACCGCTGTGATGTTTTTACTAAACTCCCGAATTAAATAACTGCCCGCAATCCAAGTTGGTAACCACAAAACAGGTATGGCACAAGGGGCAATAAACTTAATTTCAATATCCACCAAATGATCATAATAACGGCTAAAATCTAGGGTATAAGTGTAATCTTGTGTCATGTTTTTGCTCCGCTTATCGATATTTTATGTTATTTTACCGACAAAATATCAATTTGTCTAAACGCCTTGGGCTTTTTTCTGCTATAATGTCGGCTAATTTTGTTACTATTTTTTGGTAACAAATTTCCTTTGTTAATTGGAGTTCCTGCATGACTGTTATTGCTGACAATGCCGTTGTAAAATTCAACTACACCTTGACCAATGCCGAAGGTAAAGTGTTGGATCAATCTCATGGCGAACCTTTAGCGTACCTACATGGTCATCATAATATCATCGCTGGCTTAGAAGCCCAAATGCTAGGTAAAAAAGTAGGCGATAAATTCGTGGCAACCATCGCCCCCCAAGACGCTTATGGCGAATACTTTGCTGACGCTGTCCAAGAAGTGCCCCGTGAAAACTTCCAAGGCGTAGAAAACATTGAAGCAGGTATGCAGTTCCAATCACAAACCGAAGACGGTCATGTGATGCTGGTTACCGTAAAAGACGTGACCGATGACGTGGTCGTTGTGGACGGTAATCACCCCCTAGCAGGTGTGGAGCTGACCTTTGATGTAGAAATCGTTGAAATTCGTGAAGCCACCCCCGAAGAGCTAGACCACGGTCATGTACATGGCGTGGGCGGTCATCATCACTAATCGCTAAAACTTTTAAAGTTTGAAACCCAAGTTATCAGGGTCTGTTGGACATTCATCACGCCATCAATATCAGCAGAAAATTTAATAAAATATCATGCTTTTGTGCCAAAAATAGCCAAATCTTGTTTTTCTGCGTCAAAATCTTGCCTGATAGAATGACTATCAGTCTGCGACTTTTCCTTGAAAAACGTGCGATTTTGCTTATTTTTGCCTACAAAGATGAAAGTTCAACAGACCCTAAAGCTTGGGTTTTTTTATTTTTAAAAATATAAAAAACAGACGGTTCATCATAAACCGCCTGTTTTTGTTGTTAGAGTGTTAGAAAAACCCTAAAGCTTTTGGCGAATAGCTAACCAACAGATTTTTGGTTTGCTGATAATGCTCTAGCATCATTTTGTGGTTTTCACGCCCGATGCCTGACTGCTTATAACCCCCAAAGGCGGCATGTGCAGGATAGATATGATAGCAGTTGGTCCAAACTCGCCCTGCTTGAATGGCACGTCCTGCCCGATAAGCGGTCGCCCCATCACGAGACCACACGCCCGCACCCAAGCCATACATGGTATCATTGGCAATCTGCATGGCTTCATCAAAGTCCTTAAAGGTGGTCACTGACAGTACAGGCCCAAAGATTTCATCTTGGAAAATCCGCATTTGGTTATCGCCCTTAAAGACAGTTGGCTCGATATAAAATCCGCCATCGCCTTCTTGACGCTCGCCGCCACCTGTTAGCAGCTCGGCCCCTTCATCTTTACCCATTTGGATACATCTTAGAATTTTATCTTGCTGTTCTTGACTTGCCTGCGCACCGATCATGGTATCGGTGTCCAGCGGGTGTCCTGTCTTAATGGTTTTAATGCGTGCAATGGCTTTGGCGATAAATTCATCAGCGATACTTTCATGCACCAAAGCACGAGACGGACAAGTACAAACTTCGCCTTGGTTTAGAGCAAACATGGCAAAGCCTTCTAATGCCTTGTCCAAATACTCATCATCCTTATCCATGACATCAGCAAAGAACACATTGGGCGATTTACCGCCAAGCTCAAGCGTGACAGGAATGATGTTTTCGGTGGCGTATTGCATGATATAACGCCCCACTTCGGTTGATCCTGTAAAGGCGATTTTGGCAATGCGAGGGTTGGTCGCCAGTGGTTTACCCACTTTTAGACCATCGCCATTGACGATGTTTAACACACCTGCTGGGATTAGGTCGGCAATCAGTTCAACCAGCACCAAAATACTAACAGGGGTCTGCTCGGCAGGCTTTAATACCACACAGTTACCCGCAGCAAGGGCGGGAGCAAGTTTCCACGCCGCCATCAAAATGGGGAAATTCCAAGGAATAATCTGCCCCACCACGCCAAGCGGTTCATGAAAATGATAAGCCACCGTATCATCATCAATGGGCGAAATACCGCCTTCTTGGGCACGGATACAGCCTGCAAAATAGCGAAAATGGTCAATCGCCAAAGGAATATCCGCCGCCAAAGTCTCACGCACAGGCTTACCATTTTCCCACGTTTCGGCAACGGCAAGCAGTTCAAGATTAGCTTCTAGGCGGTCAGCGATTTTTAATAAGATGTTGGAACGCTCGGTTGGCGAAGTTTTGCCCCATGCGTCCTTGGCTTTGTGGGCAGCATCTAAGGCAAGCTCAATGTCTTCAGCGGTAGAATCAGGAACTTTGGCAAAGGGCTTGCCGTCCACAGGCGAGATGTCATCAAAATATTCGCCTTTGACAGGGGCGACCCATTTGCCACCAATAAAATTCTCGTATTGAGCCTTAAATTGGACTTTACTACCTTCAGTGTTGGGATTGGCGTAACGCATAAAAATTTCCTCTTTTAATGGGTTAATGTTTATTGATGAGATTTACCAATAAACGCTTCTACCTTACCCGAAATTCGATCATTTTGCAAGGTTTCCACAATTAAAAAATCGCCAAATCCTAAAATTTGACGATCCTTGGGCAACAAAAACAGCCTTTAACTAAAAATCACCGTCTTATTGCCGTCCAAAATAATGCGGTCCTCTAAATGCCATTTGACTGCGGTCGCCAATACTTCTCGCTCAATCTGACGACCAAGCTCACGCAAATCCACCACATCAAAAGCATGATTGACCCGCTGAACGTCTTGTTCAATGATAGGACCTTCATCAAGTTCAGAAGTCACATAATGAGCGGTCGCCCCAATCAGCTTCACCCCTTTATCAAAGGCTTGTTTATAAGGATTTGCCCCCACAAAGGCAGGCAAGAACGAATGATGAATGTTGATGATTTTATGTTCCCACTTATCCACAAATGCAGGGGTTAAAATCTGCATATATCTTGCCAATACCAGCAGGTCATTGCCCTGCATCAGCTCATCAATCTTATCATAAGCGTCTTGTTTGTTATCCTTATCTACTGGCACATGAACAAAAGTAATGCCAAAGCTTTCCACCGCCTCTCTTAGGTCGTCATGATTGGACACCACTTTGGTGATTTGACAAGGCAACATACCACGGCTATATCGCCACAAAAGCTCTAGTAGGGCATGATCTTCTTTAGAAACCAAAATACCAACTTTTTTAAGCTCTTGATTGCAAGACAGTCGCCACTGCATTTGGTAGGTTTGGGCGACATTTTGTTCAAAGGTATGTAATAATTGTTCTTTTTTGTCAAGCAATTGGGGCAAATGAAACGCCACACGCATAAAATACTTACCGCCATGAGCCTGCGTGGTGTATTGATCCAGCGAGACAATGTTTGCCCCTTGGTGGTACAAAAAGCCAGAAACCGCCTGTACAATGCCCGATCTGTCTTGGCAAGTCACCAAAAGTCGGGCGATGTTTTCATCATTCATCACTGACATTACCCCAAAATTAAACTATCATCTTCTACTTTTTCGCCACGGGTTTTTTCAAACATATCCAGCAAGTCATGGACTGTCATGCCTTGGCGTTCACTGCCCGAAACATCAAGCACCACCTGCCCCCGATGCAGCATGACAGTACGTGTACCATGCGTCAAAGCCTGCTGCATCGAGTGCGTAACCATCATGGTGGTCAGTTTATTTTCATTAACAATGGTGTCTGTCAACTCAAGCACAAAACTTGCCGTTTTTGGGTCAAGGGCGGCAGTATGCTCATCAAGCAGTAAAATTTTGGACGGCTGCAAACTTGCCATAAGTAGACTAACTGCTTGGCGCTGACCGCCTGATAACAGCCCCATACGGTCGGTTAAGCGGTTTTCTAGCCCAAGCTTAAGCACTGACAGCTTTTCACGAAACAGCTCACGGTTGGACGCATTAAGTGAACCTTTTAGCGTGCGAGACAGTCCCCGCTTATAGGCAAGTGCCATATTCTCTTCAATGGTTAAAGCTTCACATGTGCCCGCCATCGGGTCTTGGAATACCCGCGCCACCCAATGACTGCGCTGATGTGTGGGTTTTTTGGTGACATCCGTGCCATTGATGACGATAGAACCGCTATCTACACGGGTCGCCCCACTAATGGCATTCAAAAAGGTAGATTTACCCGCTCCATTAGTACCGATGACCGTCACAAATTCGCCATCACTAATATTAAGATTAACCCCACGCAAGGCTGGGTTTTCAATGGGTGTACCAGGGTTAAAAGTCAAACGTAAATCGGTTGCTTGCATCATGACAACATCTCCTTATTTATTTTTGCCAAATGCAAGGGCAAGACGTGAGCGAAATTTAGGGAGCATCAGCGCCATGACCACAAGCATGGCGGTGACTAAGTTTAAATCCTGCGGCCCAAAACCAATACTACGTAACATCTGGCTAGACAAGGCTATTTGGATAAATAGTTTATAAATCACCGCCCCGATAATGGTTGCCAAGGTAATCAAAAATATTCTTTTTGCGGTCAGTACGTTCTCACCAATAATCACCGCTGCTAGGCCAACCACGATCGTACCAATACCGATAGACACATCTGCACCGCCTTGAGTCTGTACAAATAGCGCCCCTGATAAAGCAATCAATCCATTACTAATTGCCATACCCAATACAATCATCCATGACGTGTTAATGCCTTGAGCCTGAGCCATTTTGACATTAGAGCCTGTGGCACGCATGGCAAGTCCCGTTTCGGTGCTAAAAAACCAGTCCAACACCAACTTAGCGATCAGCACCACAACCCCAGCAACCACAACACGCACCCATACCCCATTACTACCCTCAATAAAGGGGGTAAATACCGTCGGCTCACCAAGCAGTGATAAGTTTGGAGCGCCCATGATGCGTAAATTGACCGAATACAGCGCGGTCATCACCAAAATCCCTGCCAAAAGATGCAAAATACCAAGCTTAACATTAAGCCATGCCGTCACCACGCCTGCCATTGCCCCTGCCATCATACCAAGCCCACAAGCCAACCAAGGATTGATTCCTGCCACAATAGCGACCCCTGCGACCGCCCCGCCAAGCGGAAAACTACCGTCAGCAGTCAAATCAGGAAAATCTAAAATACGAAACGAGATCAGCACCCCAAGTGCCATCAAGGCGTAAATCAAGCCACTTTCTAGTGCACCAAAAAAGGCAATCCAAGACATAAAGAAACCCATGTTATGACGCACCAAAGCACGCCCAAACTAATAAAAATCAATATAAATTAAGCGAATGGTTCGCTCTACATTCAGATTGATTTACCAAGTGATAAACCAATATTTACCCTACATCTAAACAAAGACACGCCTAAGGGAATCAACGCCTTAAGCGTGTGTTTTGCTACTTGTTGCCATTTACCCTTATGGCTTTACTTCTTTGGCTTTATCCAGTACGCTTTGTGGTACTTCTAGCCCTTGCTCTTTGGCATTGGTTTGACTCACCAAAAGGTCTAGTTCTTTGGCGCTATAAACAGGAATGTCACCCGGCTTTTCGCCTTTTAGGATACGAGCGGTGATTTTACCTGTTTCCACACCAAGCTGATGATAGTTTACACCCAATGCAACCGCCGCCCCACGTTCAACCACGCTAGGATCAGACGACACTAGGGGGATTTTACCTTCTTTGGCAACTTTGGTTAGGGCTTCATAAGCATTGATGACATTGTTATCAGTTGATGTATAAATTAAATCCACTTTACCAACCAAACTTTGAGCCGCCATGGCAATATCGCTGGATTTTTGGGCAGGAGCTTCAATGATAGTAACACCCATAGGGGCAGCGATTTCTTTTAACTGCTTTAATGTGGCGGTTGAGTTTACTTCCCCAGGACTATAGACAAAGCCAATATTTTTGACGTTTGGTAGCAGCTCTTTGATAAGCTCAAGTTGTGGCTCTAGGGGTAGTACGTCAGACGCGCCTGTGACGTTGGTGCCTGAACCGTCCAATTTTGGCACAAGTTTGGCTTCTACAGGCTCAGTCACTGCCGAAAAAATCACAGGAATGGTGTTGGTATTAGAGACTACTGCTTGTGCGGTAGGTGTGGCAATGGCAATGATAGCATCGGGATTATCCGCCACAAACTGTTTGGCAATCTGTCCTGCAGTAGCGGTGTTGCCTTGTGCTGACTGAAAGTTAACGCTTAAATTTTCACCGTCTTTATAACCTTCTGCCGCCAATGCTTCCAGCGCTCCATGACGTACTGCATCTAACGCAGGATGCTCCACAATGGCAGTAATGGCAATTTTTTTACTGTCAGCAGTCGCAGCTGTTGGGGTTTTGGCGCTCTCAGCAGGCTTATCACCGCCACCACCACAGCCAAACAATACAGCACTAAGCAGGCTTATCCCTAATAGTTTTGAAAAACGTGGTAATGTTGCTACAGTCATGTTTTGTCCTTACAAAGTCAAAGTTCAAATAATTACGCAATTGTGACGTACCCCCTTGTTCTCACCAAGGGCTTCCCTCCACAAGCGTATCACGTCCGATACGAAGAATGTTCCTGGCTCCATTGACATCTTTAGTCATGGGTAGTCCCACAATAGTTACAAGTCCATTCTCTTATTTCTAAACCCGTTCTACCTTTGGGACTATTGTTTGAAATATTCAAACAATGCGAACAAGTTTGGGTTGTGTACTTTTCATCAACTTCCCCTAATAAACAATCTGTATACTTGCACTTGTATTCCAATTGTCTTTTTGACTCAAACCAACTTGCGTTATAAAGACAAACTTAGTCAAATGGTTCAAAGCGAAGGTTGATGAGTTTTGTTTTTTGTACTGTTTACGGCTTTTAGCATAAACTTCATTGATTACTTGAAAGGTTTTTGCGTATAGTCAAAGTATTCGCCTAAACCTTTGGCATATCAAGCAGAGAGGAACTCGCCTTTACGTTGTAAATAGTTAAACCCTAAATCACTAGTAATTCCACACATAATCGACCGCACTGGCTAGGCGGTTTAATTTATCGCTGTGCTTAGTGTAGATACGTAACTCAAGGGTTTTCATGGGGTTTATTATAAGGCAAGTCGTTTAAATTTAAAAGTAAAGTTAAGTAAATTCGCCTGATATTCACCCCCTTTAAAAGGGGTGGTTTTAGGGAGAAACTGACAAGCAATACAATAAGAGCTTGAGTAACACAGTAGTAATTGCTTAGTACTTTAACTTTATTTAACCAATGCCCCGTCCCAAGTCGGTACAACCAATTGCATCAGCGGTTTTAAAAGCTTGATATTACAAGCAAAAACAGATCCTGTGGTCATGGCGTTATTTGCCCCATGATGATCGACCACCACGCCACGGGCTTCACTGACAATCAGCTCACCTGCAGCAATGTCCCAAGGCTTAATTGACATCTCAAAATAACCATCAAAACGCCCTGCCGCCACATAACACAAATCCAGTGCTGCTGATCCAAAACGACGCACCTGACCGCCATTTTCACAAACCGCTTGTAAGGCAGCAAAATGCTGACGGGCGAAACTGGTACGCTGTCCATCAATCATACGTTCATAAGGGTGACCTGTGGTAAATAGCCCGCCTGCCACTGTTTTACGCTCAGACACCGACAGACGACGCTGATTCATTCTTGCCCCTTGTCCACGACTGGCGGTAAACAGCTCATCACGCACAGGATCATAAATCACGCCATGTTCAGTCACGCCATTTTTTTGGACAGCGATAGACACGCAAAAATGCGGTACGCCATGTACAAAATTTTGTGTGCCGTCTAAGGGGTCAATGATCCAGCACCAATCTTTATCGTTGCCTTTGCCTTCTTGTAAGCCAAATTCTTCGCCCAAGTAAGAATGATTGGGATAGCTTTCTTTTAATAGTGAAATGGTCAGCTCTTCGGCATAGCGGTCGATTTGTGTGACCAAGCCGTCCAAGCCCTTAGATTCCACCACGATATCCATGCGATGACGGTTTTGATGAGCTTTTAGGATTTCATAGCCCACTTTTTGAGCCACTTGTGATGCGATCACTACCATAGGTTCCATAACTTTACCTTAAACTGTTAAATAATAAATGTAGATAAACTGACTATTGTACCATGAGCCAAGTGTTTTTTAGTAGCTATGCCAGAAAATCTTTTAGCGTTTGATAAATACCATCTTTATCTAGCCCACAATACGCCAACTGCTCATCATGGCTGGCGTGGGCGATATATTCATCGCTAATGGCTAAGTTTTTGATACGCCCTTTATGACCATGTTCCACAAGGTATTCATTGACCGCACTGCCCGCCCCGCCCATCAGCTGATGCTCTTCTACGGTGGCGATATTTATGCCATCTGTGATAAGCTCATCCAATAACGCCTTATCCAGCGGTTTCACCCAGCGCATATCGACAACCATAATGCCTTGACCCGTCTGCCCTGCTAACGCCTGACACGCCTGCACACTGTCATGGAGTCTTGTACCAAACACCAACACCGCCAAAGCTGGCTTCTCGCCTGACTGCCAAACGGTAGAAGATTGACCAATGGCAAAACTTTCATCAGCATCAGTAACAATCTCACGCCCCACGCCCTCGCCCCTAGGATAACGCACCGCTGATACGCCTTGATACTGATAACAAGCCGTCAATAAATGATAACATTCATGCTCATCGGACGGGGTAGCAATCACCATATTGGGCACACAGCGCATAAATGCCAAATCAAACACCCCTGCATGGGTCGCCCCATCTTCGCCCACCAGCCCCGCTCGGTCAATGGCAAAAGTTACGTCCAAGTTTTGTAGGGCGACATCATGAATCAGCTGATCGTAACCCCTTTGTAAAAAGGTAGAATAAATCGCCACCACAGGTTTAACCGTACCCATGCTTGCCATACCGCCTGCCAGTGTAACCGCGTGCTGCTCGGCAATCGCCACATCAAAAAACCGCTCGGGGAACGCCCCTGCAAACTCTACCATGCCCGAGCCTTCACTCATGGCAGGCGTGATAGCCAGTAAGTGACGGTCGCCATAAGCGGTATCCATCAGCCATTTGCCAAATACTTGTGAGTATTTTAGGCGGGGGGCTTTGGGGGTGTCTTGGGTTTTTGGTTTGGGCGTTTGCACCTTAGGTAATTTGGAAATGGCATGATAGCCAATGGGATCGGCTTCGGCAGGTAAAAAACCCTTGCCCTTGACCGTATGTACATGAATTAGCACCGCCCCAGTCAGTGATTTGGCACGCTCAAACACTTGCAACAGCTTAGGCAAGTCATGACCATCAAACGGCCCAAGATAAGTAAAGCCAATGGCCTTAAATAAATTATCAGGGAACACATGATCGGCAAGTTTTTCGGCAATTTTATCAGGCAAGGGGGCGGGCGGGGCATTTTTACCCAAAAATCCGCCCAAGGTTTCGCCAAGTTTACTGCTGATTTTGGCAGGCAAGCGTTCCGATAAGTCGCCAAACGCATCATTTGCCATGTGTAGATAATGGCGTACACGACGGTCATCGGTGCTAATCTCTCGCTTGGTCATTAGGATATTGCCATGTTTATCAATATCCATCGCCAAGCCCCGCTGCCAAAGCCTTGCCAAATGGCGTGAAAATCCGCCAATGGCTTGCGAGATAGACATATCATTGTCATTTAGTACCACGATTAAGTTGGCGTTTTGTTGTACTGCGTCATTCATCGCTTCAAACGCCATACCGCCCGTCATCGCCCCATCGCCAATCACTGCCACCACACTGCGTTCAACACCCATCGCTCTTGACGCAAGACTCATGCCAAGCCCTGCTGATATGGACGTGGACGAATGACCCACGCCAAAGGTATCATACACGCTTTCGCTACGCTCTGGAAAAGCGGTCAAGCCCCCCTTGGCTCGAATGCTGGTCAGCTCGTCCCTACGACCTGTCAAAACCTTATGGGCGTATGCCTGATGACCTACGTCCCATATCAGCTTATCATCAGGGGTATTTAGCACGGTATGCAGTGCCACGGTTAGCTCAACCACGCCCAAATTTGCCCCAAAATGTCCGCCACTAACCCCTACCGAATACAGCAAAAATTCCCGTAACTCGTCTGCAAGCACCAACAGCTCATCTACTGATAAGCCTTTTAAATCACAAGGAAAATTTACTTTATCCAACACTGGCGTATCGGGACGATCAGTGGGAATTTGATGAAAGGTTTTGGGTGTGTGGATTGATTTATCAGCAGACGACATGGACATGGGTGGTTAATTTTCCAAATTTAACAATAATTTCTTTAAAAACGTGGCTATTTTACAAGACAGTCATTCTTTTTACTAGAAAAAAGCCAAATATTATGTTATTTTCCATGTATTTTTCATATTAAAAATGATTTGGAGTTATTTTGTACCACTTTGTCACTAATGCACATTTGCCCACATTACACGGGGATTTTACCATTCATGTATTTGAAAACGAAGCAGGACAAGAACACGTTTTGTTAAGCGTTGGACTACCCACAGACAGCGATACTTTGCCAATTATTCGTATTCATTCAGAGTGTTTAACGGGGGACGCTTTTGGCTCATTAAAATGCGACTGTGGTCCACAGCTTAATACCGCCATGCAAACCATACAACAGCACGGCTGTGGGGCGATTTTATACCTACGCCAAGAAGGTCGGGGCATTGGGCTGACCAATAAAATCCGTGCCTATGCCCTACAAGACCAAGGGCACGACACCCTACAAGCCAATATCCTACTTGGTTTACCTGCCGATGCTCGCACTTATGAGATGTGTAAAGCCATGCTTGACCATGTGGGCGTGACCAAAGTTGCCCTAATGACCAATAACCCCAATAAAGTCAAAGAACTACAAGAAATGGGTATTGATGTGGTCGAGCGCATTCCTTTGGTGGTTGGGGTCAATCGCCACAATCAAGATTATCTTAATGTTAAGGGGCAAAAAATGGGGCATTTGTTGTTTAATGTGGTTGATGAACAATGATAACCGTGGTTTAAATTTTTACAACACTGAGTAAATTCTGCTACAATTTAATGTCCCTATTTGCCAAATCCTACCATGTTAAAATTTTTACACCACAGTCCGTCCACTTCTTTATACCAAAGACGAGCCACCCGACAAAACCTAAATACACCGCCTAAGCTGATTTATTCGTTACTGCTGGCTTTATTTGCAGGGGTGATTTTTAGCTTTGCCCTTGCCCCTTATCATTTGTGGGTGCTTGCCCTGACCTCGCCAATGGTGCTTTATATTGCCTTGGTCAGCGAAGAGTCGCCCAAACGTGCCTTTTGGATTGGCGAATTTTATGGTTTTGGGCTGTGGGCGGTGGGGGCGTTTTGGCTGTATAATTCCATTCATGAATACGGCAACATTGCCCCAGCGTTGGCGGTCACACTGATTGCTATCATGGCAAGCATCATGGGGCTATTTCATGCGGTAATGGCGTGGGCGTTTGTGCGGTTTTTGGGGCGACAGCCATTGGCGTTTGCAGGGCTGTGGGTATTGCAAGAATGGCTTAAAACATGGCTGTTTACGGGTTTTCCGTGGCTGTTTGTTGGTTATGCCTTTAGTGATGTACCCATGCTTACCAGTCTTGCCCCTGTGTTTGGCGTGTTTGGGCTGAGTTTTGTGGCGGTGCTGTTTGCTTGTAGCGTGGTTGAGCTGTTTCGCAAGCGTTTTGGCTATGTCATCATCAGTGTCACGACACTGCTTGCCAGCGTCATCTTATATTTTATCAATCCTACTTGGACCAAGCCCACAGGGGAAACTTTATCGGTGGCACTGGTGCAAGGCAATATCCCTCAAGACATGAAGTGGCTGGGCGAATACCGCCTTGAAACTTTGCGCATTTATGATGAGCTGACTTATCCGTTATGGGGCAAAACAGACGCTATCATATTGCCCGAAGCGTCTATTCCGATGTTTCAAGATGAAGCCGATGAATTTTTACAAATCATGAATGCCAATGCCAATTATTCGGGAACGGCGTGGCTTGCAGGTATTCCTTATAGACAAACCGAAGGTGGCAAAGCAGATAGATTTTATAACAGTGTCATGGCACTGGGGGCAGACGGTCAGCAAGTGTATAAAAAACAACGCCTTGTGCCCTTTGGTGAATATATACCCTTGCAAGGTTTATTTAATTTATTGCCTGATTTGGCAGGTATGCAAAATATGTCGGGCTTTAGCTTGGGCGAATCAAATCAAGCCCCCTTAATGGTCAAAAATCAGCCCATTGGTACAGCAATTTGTTATGAAGTCGCCTACCCCGACACCACCAGACATAACGCCAAAGACAGCCAAATTTTACTGACCGTCTCTAATGACGCATGGTTTGGCACGACCGCTGGCCCACATCAGCACCTACAAATGGTACAAATGCGCAGCCTAGAAACGGGGCGCTGGTTTATGCGGGCGACCAATACAGGCATCACTGCTTTTATCAATGACAAAGGGCAGATTGTTGATAAAGCCCCACAATTTGAACGCACCACACTACAAGGGCAAGTACCTGCCATGACAGGAATTACGCCATTTATGCGTTTTGGCAGTGTACCTATTTTATTGTTAAGTTTGCTACTCGTTGGGCTAAGTTTTATCGCCAAACGACAAACCGCCCCACGATTTAACTTGCCCAAGCCCTAAGATTTTAGCAAAATGCCTTATTTTGTGAAAGGAATTGTACAAAGTGCTAAAATTTGTTATATAATATTGCGGTATGACTGCTTAGTTTATTAAGATTTCATGACTAAGCACCCTTCACAGATTTTTAACTAAAAAACCCATCTTATGACAGGTGATTTATGGCACATGACGCTTCAAACAACAACCCAACCAAAGAAATCGTACATGCACTGATTGGTATTGTGCTGTTGCTTACCATGATTGCAGGCATTGCCATTTCTGCGTGGTTACGTCCTGCGGGCAACCATGAGGTTGCGACCGTTCCTGCAACCGAAGCAGGTAAAGTACTAGAAGAAAAATTAAAAGCGATTGACGCTCCCAAAACAGAAGAAGCTGCCCCTGCTACAGCCGAAGCTCCAGCTGACGCAGCTGCTACAGCAACCGCTGATGCCCCCAAAGCAGAAGATGCTGACACTGCTACCGCCAACGCCGAAGCGTCCAAAGCTGATGAGGCTACAGATACCGCCAAGGCAGATACCAAAGCCGAAGAGCCTAAAGCCGAAGAACAGCCTGCCGATGCCAAAGCAGAACCTAAAGCTGATGAAGCTACTGCTAAAGCTCAATAATCGCTTTATGTTAATAAAACAAAAGACAGGGTAATGCCTTGTCTTTTTTATGCTTAAAACTTTATACTATAGTGAATAGTTAATACAAGGCAACTTACGACCGCAGTGTACAAGTAGCACACAAGAGATCTGGCAACGATGTAGTAATTGTTTTAGCAATTTCACTATAGATAAAAATCAAATCACCCAGACATACTCTTGTAAAATCCACCACCACCCCCATACACCTAATCTTATTTTATTTATTAAAGGAGCCATCATGGCACGTCTAACTGTCAATACCGTAGAATCCGCCCCCGAGCAAGCCAAAGAGCGTATCGCCATGGTGCAAAAAGCCAATGGCTTTATCCCCAATCTTATCGGCACGCTGGCGAACTCACCACAAGCCCTTGAAATGTATCAAGAAGTGAGCAAAATGAATGCTCGCAATAGCCTAACGCCTGAAGAGATTGAAGTGGTGCAAATCACCGCAGCGGTGCACAATGGCTGTGATTTTTGTGTGGCAGGTCATACCAAAATCGGCACAAAACTGCTAAAAATGCCCGAAAACATCCTAAATGCCCTACGCACTCGCACCACTATCGAAGACAATGCCAAATATCAAGCATTGGCAGAGTTTACCGTGCAACTCATTGACAACCGTGGTAAAGTCAGCGATGGCGAGCTACAAGCCATCAAAGACGCAGGTTACAGCGAACAAAATATCCTAGATGTGGTGATGGGCGTGGCGCTAGCAACCTTGTGCAACTATGCCAATAACGTTGCCCAAAACGACATCAACCCAGAATTACAAGCCTTTGCACCCTAAGAGCAGTCAATACCAATTGCATTTGGTGACAATTAGTGTAAAAAGCAAACCCATGATGGTTTACTGTCATGGGTTTTTTATGAAGTAAATTTTTATCCCCATTTTTGCCTTTACTTAGTCAAATTTAGCATAAGAAATCCCAGTTCTCGCTGATTATAATAGCGAGATTTACTTTTTATCAAGAATATACAGATAGACACCATGACCGCCATACAGACATTAAACACCTATTCAAACCACACCCCCACGCTGAGTCAAGCCCTACCAACCATTGATGCATGGCAAGATTGCGAAAGTTTAATCACAGGCATTGGCATAGGTGCGCAGCAATTGCTTGATCCTATCGCCATTGACAAGGGTTATTACCCCAAGGCAGAGATGGGTGAGCTTGCTCGTTTGGGGGCATTTTCAGCACACCTAAATGCACAAGGCAACCGCTTTGCCACCGCCATTCGTGCCACCGCAAAGATTGGTGAAGTCTGTGGCACCACAGGTTTTTTGTCATGGTGGCATCAGG
>RRZT010924173.1_pt1 | contig 23051 bp, 20 predicted proteins | sample 2165551 | NCBI WGS metagenome assembly RRZT01 (sample SAMN10456910, study PRJNA506462) | wastewater metagenome | biome: wastewater; feature: sludge; material: wastewater sludge; isolation source: wastewater sludge with Escherichia coli K12::gfp cells carrying plasmid... | place: USA: Moscow, Idaho... | reverse complement strand
GAATTCAAGGAAACCACTCAGCGATAATAAAATTTCGACTATTCTTGAACAACAAGGTATCGTTGTTGCGCGTCGTACCATTGCGAAGTACCGGGAATCGTTACAGATTCCTGCAGCCAATCTTCGTAAATCAATTTAATTAGAATAAAGGAAAAATATGAACCTTAAACTTACTGGTAACCATGTAGAAATTACTGATGCAATGCGAGATTACGTGACCTCAAAAATCGGTAAAGTTACACGCCATTTTGATCATGTGATTGATGTTAGCGTGATTCTATCAGTAGAAAAGCTTAAACAAAAAGCTGAAGCAAATGTACATGTGCGCGGTAAAGATATTTTTGTCGAAGCTGACAGTGAGGATATGTATGCATCAATCGATAGTTTGGTGGATAAATTGGATCGACAGATACTCAAGCATAAAGAAAAGAATCTTGAGCGCCGGAATCATGGCTCATTAAAAGATCAAGATTTTGGATAATTCGAGTTTATCAGTCATCCAGTTTTCTCAGGAAAAATAATGTATTCCCATGAACACAATTTAATTACGTTCAAAACATTGCATTTTGTACTACCGTTTGAATGAAGCAACCTCATTTCTCATGAATCAAATTTCACAACTGTTACCCGTTTCAAATGTTATTGTCGATTTAGATGTTACTAGTAAGAAGCGTGTTTTTGAGCAAGCTGGATTATTGTTTGAGAATACGAATCAGATTGCTCGCAGCCAGGTTTTTGATAGTTTGTTTGCGCGCGAAAAACTTGGCTCAACTGGCTTGGGGCAAGGTGTGGCTATTCCGCATGGGCGTATAAAGGGATTGCGTGAAGCGGTGGCTGCTTTGGTGACAATGAAAGAAGGGATACCCTTTGATGCACCTGATGGCCAGCCGGTTAACATTGCTTGTATTTTGCTGGTTCCAGAAAAAGCGACTGACAAGCATTTGCAGATTTTGAGTGAATTAGCACAAATGTTTAGTGATAAACCATTTCGTGAAAGTCTTTTGCAGTGCAAAGACGCTGCAGCGATTCATAAACTAATTGTTGATTGGAAGCCCGATGTCGCGAATTAGTATTGCTCAACTCTTTGACGATAAAAAAGATAAGCTTAAGCTTACCTGGATTGCAGGACAAAGTGGCGGTGCTATTGAATTGAGCGATGAGAAGATTGCGCAATCAGGTCAGGGTATGATTGGTCATTTGAATTTTATTCATCCGGATTGGATTCAGGTAATTAGCATCGACGAAATTCATTATTTAAAAAAATTGGAAGCTGCTTCGCTGGAGAAAAAAATCAATCAACTTACTCAGCAGAGTAACTTGGCTTGCATTATTGTTGCGGACAATGCTGAAGTACCAGCACCTATCTTCAATATGGCCAGCACATTCAATATTCCGCTGCTCCATTCTCCTTATCCCGGTCTGGAAGTAATCTGGCTGATACGCACTTACCTGAGCAGCGTGTTGGCGCCATCTTGTAGTTTGCATGGTGTCTTTTTAGACGTGTTGGGTGTAGGAGTGATGATAACAGGTGAGAGTGGCGTCGGTAAAAGTGAATTGGCTCTGGAGTTGATTAGCCGTGGCCATGGTTTAGTAGCGGATGATGTTGTCGAATTACGACGCATTGCTCCAGAAACATTAGAAGGTCTTTGTCCTCCAATGTTGAGGGATTATTTGGAAGTGCGTGGATTAGGTATGCTAAATATCCGTACAATTTTCGGCGAAACTGCAGTGCGACGCCGGAAAAATATGAAGCTGATTGTACATTTACAAAATAGTGGAGGAGCAGGTTCCGGTTTATTAGAGCGATTGCCGATTAGTGATCTTACTGAGAACATTATGAGCGTCGATATTCCTAAGGTAATTATTCCTGTCGCAGCAGGTCGTAATTTGGCTGTTCTGGTGGAAGCAGCGGTGCGAAATTATGTCTTGCAACTACGTGGAATAGATGGCACGAAAGAGTTTATCGAACGACATGAGCGAGAAATGAATCATCAAATAGAAGATAAAGATCCGCGTTAGAATGGCTTTGTCTTTATTTGTTTATAGTTAAACCTTGAGCGTAATTTTTTGATTTAACATAAATTTCGATGAAAAATCCTCATACAATTACCTTGGCACTGACTGGTGCATCTGGGATGCCTTATGGGATTCGCTTGCTCGAGATGTTGTTGCAAGGTGGTAAACAGGTCAATTTGCTGTATTCAAAAGTAGCGCAGATTGTCGTGCAACAGGAAATGAATTTTACACTGCCTGCTAGTGCTAAAGAAGCGCAAGCTTTTCTGGGTCGCCAATTCCATGCTCAAGAAGGGCAATTGCGTGTTTTCGGACGTGAAGAATGGTTTGCACCCGTTGCTTCGGGATCAAATCCTGCTGATGCAATGGTGATTTGCCCTTGTACCATGGGAACTTTGGCAGCAATAGCTGCAGGTATGAGTCAAAACTTGATCGAGCGTGCCGCCGATGTCACGTTAAAGGAAAACCGATCGCTCATTATTGTTCCTAGGGAGATGCCGTTTTCAACGATTCATCTGGAAAACATGCTCAAATTGGCACGTGCAGGCACTGTAATTCTTCCGGCCAATCCAGGTTTTTATCATCACCCGAAAACGATACAAGATATGGTGGATTTTGTTGTTGCCAGAATTCTCGATCATCTGGAGGTCAAACATACCCTGATTCCCCGTTGGGGAGCTGGAAGCTAACTTCTGTTACTTCCAACGATTATCCATTAGCATTTTTAAGAGCTATGACGAGGGGTAGTTAATAACTCTTAGTTTGAAAGATTCCTGCTTCTGTAATTACATAATGCATCGAAATATCATGTGGTTGTGGGTAAATATTATCTAATCGCTGTATTTCAAAGGCGACGCCAATACTGAGTGGTTGTCGTTGGTAGCTATCGAGTGTGCGGTCAAAAAAACCACTGCCATAACCTAACCGATAACCCTGTTGATCAAATCCCACCATTGGAATAATCACCGCATCGAGCCGGACAATCTTGGTGTCTACCGGGATCGGGATACCGTAAGCACCACTTTTCATCGGTGTGTCTGGTAACCATTCACGGAAGCGTAATGGTTCATCCTTGGCGATGATTTCTGGTAGTGCAAGTGTGGCACCGTGTTGGATTAAATACTGAGTAATGAGTCTCGGCTCGTATTCACCGCGAAATGGACAATATATACCAATAATCATTTTCTGCGGTTTTGGCAACTCTTGTATAAGAAAACCTGAAATTGCCTGGCTCCATTCCATATGTGTTTTCTCTGGAATGCTCTCGCGAGCCGAGATCAATTGCTTACGCTGCTGTTTTTTCCATTCTGATAGTTCTTCCATAGGTTCTATTTTAAATCTTGTACGGAGAAAGTTCAGACAAAAAAGTTCGTTTTAGCAATTTCCTGACGGGTGCCGGAATCCCTTTTGCAAGTGCGTCGGATGGTTTGGTCCAGATAAATCTGGGTTGTGTAATCAGTGATTTTGAAGAGATTACTTGTAGTAGTTGCGGGTGTATGCGTAATTTGAAATGTGTGAATTGATGGTCTAGTATTGGCAACTCAATCAATGCTCGCACTTCAATATTTAAATTGTGTTGGCAATAAGTTATAACATCTATTCCGATTCCAATTTCAGGCGGACACCATAATTCTCCCCAGATGCCTGGAGCCGGTCTTTGTTCCAGCAGTATATCCTGCTGATGCATCAACAACAGGAAGGTGGCTTCCTTCTGTGGTAATGGCTTGCGAGGTTTGGTGGTGGGAAGCTGATCCACACGATTTTCTTTCAGTGCAACACACTCTGATTGCAACGGGCAAGCTTTACATAGTGGAGCACGCCGAGTACAAACGGCAGTGCCTAAATCCATCAATGCTTGAGTATAGGTTTCAATCTTGCCATTATGATAGTGGATTGGCAATGATTCTTCGGCCTTTTTCCATAGCAAATTTTGAGTTTTGGTTTCTCCAGGAAAACCGGAAATTCCAAAATAACGTGTAAAGATTCGTTTGACATTGCCATCCAAAATTGCTTCACACTGTCCAAAGGCAAAAACGGCTATCGCGGCTGCTGTGGAGCGCCCAATTCCAGGTAAGTGCTGAATAGCTTCTCGTGCGCAGGGAAATTGTCCTTGATAGTGATGCATCACTTTGCGAGCTGTTACATGCAGATTGCGCGCGCGCGAATAATAACCAAGGCCACTCCAAAGACTTAGTACCGCATCAAGCGGGGCCTGCGCGAGACTACTAATTGTTGGGAATTCCTGCATGAATCGCACATAATACGGGATTACCGTATTGACTTGGGTTTGTTGTAACATGACTTCTGACAGCCAGATTGCATACGGGTCACGATTCTTTTGCCACGGTAAATGGTGACGGCCATGTTGATCATGCCAGATAATTAATTGTTCTGCGAAGGTTGACATAGTGGCAGGTAAGGTCTGCTCCGATAAACTGGAAACAATGAAATACAGGCTTTCTTGGCAATATTCTACTCGAATATAACTTCGCTAAATTTGGCGTTGGGTGTCAACACTTCCATTTTCGCAAGCTGTGTTAACTCGATTTGCAATCTTGAATCACTGTCGATAACCAAATATTCCTGTTTTTCTGAAGAATTAACAATATCGATTGCTGTGCCTTCGATCATCTGTTTGTTTTTTAAAACGAGTTTGAGTCGATAGCGATACATGCAAGCAACTTCCACGAAATCATGCTGCTCACACGAAATTATGTCCTCAGTCATAGTTATCAATCCTTTTAATGATTTAAGAAAGCATAATATACTCGATCCTAGTTGCAAGTTGATGAGGCTTTTGCGAATTTGAGGGCAATTCACCCATGATGGCGTCTATTAGGATCAAGTCATTCGAGCGTTTAAAGAAGTGAGGTTCTGAATAAGTTGATTCGATTCATAGTTTGATAAGGCTTGCCGCAAACGTAATCTATAAGCCACCGTTCGTTCTAAGACCGTTACGGAACATAATCAGAATTCTCTTAAACTTGCTTATATAATAATAATCTTGATTATTAATTTACCATTCCAGTAAATATTCTCAAATACCTCAATTACACCAACAGAAATGCCGCCGGGTTGTGTGTTTTGTCAATCGGCGCAACTAGTGACTCTGGAAAATCGAAACTTCAAAGATTGAGAAAAAATTGTGATCAATATGATGATTACTTGCTCATATGAATTGATCAGAGCAATCTTACAAAAACATTGACATGGGATTATTTCCCGCGTACAGTTCATTTGTGCGTGGGAAATTATTACACATGGATCCATTCGGAACAGCTGAGATTTATATCCGACACACTGAGCATGAAGACAGCCCTAAGGCATTTTTATACCTCTCGGTGCCTTTTGGGCTGTTGATGTGCAATAAAAATTCAAGAAAAGATAAGTTGAAGATTAATTTATTTGTTCATCACTAAACTTTTGTACTAACAAGTGGAATTAACATACCGAGTATGGAATGCTTTTTTCTCTTTTATAGGGTGTTTTATTAGGATTACAAGCATCTCATTTTCGCATTCGTTTACACAGATGGTTTGTCGTCATTGCAAATAAAAAATTGTAATGCCGTGGGACTCTTAAAAGGCAAAGATCAATGAATAATAAAATAGAATCAGCACTGAAGAGAACTTCTCAATATAGAATAGAGACCCCAAGGGTATTAATCTTGGTTCGTAATTATATTTCAGGTGGGAACTTGGAAAATATGGCTAAAGGATGGGAATACAATATCATTGGTATTTACAATTCAAATAAAACAGCTTCATTCAGAATAAAAATCGATAAACCAGATCTTATTTTGACAGACATAGAGTTGGATGACGAGGATGATCTGTGTTTGGTGCACCAGTTGAATCTTCCGATCGAAAACTCCAAATTTTGTATTTATTTTACACGCTATAGCACTGAATCAATCATGCAGCGCACTATGGCATTGGTTGCGACCTTGAGCAACCGAACCCAAGAATGTAATAGTGAAAAAAACTATCCTAAGACTGAGTCTGACTTTGATCGATATGACGATGTTGACAAGTCAGTAAGTCCAACGACACAATTTTCTCCAAGGCCAATCCGGGTTTTATTAGTTGATGATCAGCAAATAGTGCTTTGGGGATTGGAGAAACTGATCAATGACCAGCAACCGCAAATGGAAGTTGTTGGGACAGCAGCGAATATTTTTCTTGCGAAACGGTTAATCATGGAAAAACGCCCGGATATTTTGATACTCAATATTTATTTGGGTGATATTAATTGCGTGAACTATATCTCAGAATTTGCCAATAATGGAGATACAAAAGTCGTGATTTTTTGCAGAATACGCGATCAAAAAGTCATTGACCAAGCAGTGATTTCAGGTGCGAGAGGCGTTGTGTACCAGAAAGAATCTATCCAGACGATACTTAAAGTGATTGATAAGGTTCATAACGGTGAAATGTGGTTTGATCGAGAAACGGCTAGTCGTGCTTTTCTGCAAAATGTCCGCATGAGAAGGGCAGTTTCCCCTTCTATCAACACTAGAAAGATCAGTGGGCTTACACGTAAGGAATCTGAAATTGTTAAAGTGTTCTCACATGCTAGTGGTAGCGAGCAGAACAAACAGATTGCAGCTCGCTTACAAATGAATGAATATACATTACGGAATCACTTATCCTCAATTTTCAAGAAATTAGGCATAAATAATCGATTTAGCCTTTTCATGTATGCCAGACATCATTTTCAGCAATCAGGATCTGCTATAAAAAAATTATTCACTGATCAAGCATTTTAACTGCATAGTGAAAAGTTATGGAGGTGCAGGAAAATATTCATCCTGCCTAAAACTCGGTCGCATGCGACCGAGTTTTTCATATGTCGGTGTATTTCTAGATCATATATTAAGCTTGATAATTTGAGTATTCTTCAAGTTTTGAGTTGTCATTACTTTTATTTATGCTGAATGATTTCAGCAGTTTTGCTTAAATGCTACAGTCAGCGTGTAGTACGCGTTTCTTCGAGATGCTTTCAGCAACAGACTACTAAATTCTGGTTGATTCATTAAATAAATCGTTATTGTCTAGTATTATGGGGTTCTACTTGATTCGTGGCGATATCTTTGAGATCAAGTTACAATCATTTCCTGATTGTCGCATCATCAGAAATGATTTGCCTTTATTTGGACAGTAGTAATGGAAATCATCAAAACGTTGAGTTTATTTGTAGTTACCGCCTTGGCGGAGATAATTGGTTGTTATCTGCCATATCTCTACTTGAAAGAAGGAAGGTCTCTTTGGCTGCTTTTTCCCGCAGTTGTCAGCTTGGCATTATTTGTTTGGCTACTCACACTTCATCCTCAAGCTGCAGGGCGTGTCTATGCGGCGTATGGCGGTGTCTATATTTGTGTGGCATTGATGTGGTTATGGGCGATAGATGCAATTCGTCCGGCTATTACTGATTGGATTGGTGTAGGCATTTGTTTGGTTGGTGTAATTATTATCATGTTTGGGAGGCAGTTTATTAAGCCTATCTAGTCAATATCAACCTTATAATATAACACGCTGCCTCAGCGTTTGGCATTGGCCATATTACAAAAGAAATTACCAAGAAAAATGTGCGTTAAAGCGCTGAGAGTGATCACGGGTATTTTGATCCAATCATTCAGAGGCCAGTTTATTCATCTTGTTCATAAAGTAAGAAGAACAAAATGCAGCTATATATTAGTTGAAGGCGGTAAAATGATGGTATTCGTACTTCATATATTAAAGAATGTCTTTAGATCGACTACTCAGCTTCGAGCTTTTTCGCGATCTCTTTCATTACAGAGTGTGGAGCAAAACTGGAGTTAAAGCCAATTGAATTTGATTTGTAGCAGGCCTGTGACAGTAGTTATCGTCAACTATAATAGTGGCTCGCTTCTGGTAAATTGTGTTCATGCAGTATTGCATCAGGTCCAGCAAATCGTCGTAGTTGATAATGCATCTTCGGATACGAGCTTGATTGAATTGGAAAATAAGCTTTCATCAAAAAAGCTACACATTGTCCGTCTCCATAACAATATAGGGTTCGCCGGAGGTTGCAATGTGGGTTTTAATTTATCCACCGAGCCACTTACTCTTTTCCTAAATCCGGATTGTATCTTGCAGGAAAATTCATTGCAGCGCATGGTTGAGATCATAGAGTCAGATACCCATATCGGTATGGTCGGTGGTTTTTTGGTTAATCCTGATGGTTCCGAGCAAGGTGGCGGACGGAGAGCCATACCTACTCCTTGGCGTGCTTTTGTACGTGCTTTTGGGTTGTATCACCTGGAGAAATTCTGGCCACGCTTATTTTTTGATTTTCACCTGAATAACAAACCATTACCCCATGTGCCCATAGAAGTCGAAGCAATATCAGGTGCATTGATGCTGGTAAAGCGTGAAGCCATTGATGAAGTGGGTCTGTGGGACGAGAATTATTTTTTACACTGCGAGGATTTAGATCTTTGCGTGCGATTCAGGCAAAAGAAATGGAGGATTATTTTCATACCCGATGCTCCGGTTGTCCATTTTCAAGGAACCTGCAGCCGTTCCAGACCGTTTTTTGTCTCATGGCACAAACATAAAGGAATGCTACGTTTTTATCAAAAATTTTTTCTGCGACAGTACCCAAAGGCACTAATGGGACTAGTTACTCTGGCGGTATGGTCTCGCTTTGGGATTGCCGTGATGTTCCTTTCCGCGCAATATTGTTGCAAGCTGTTGAAAATAAGAATATGAATGAACAGCAGGTCGGATTGCTGGGTGCAACCAGTCTGGTGGGTCAATGCTTAATAAACCAATTATTACAAAACAATTATCGCATTACCGCCTTTTCACGTCGTTTGTTCACACAAAGTCATCCACAAATTATTTGGCGTCAGCTTGATGTGAGTTGTGATTTCAGTGATTCTACAGAAAATAAGATTATTCCTTTTTGGCTATGTGTCGCTCCCATCTGGATATTACCGGAGTATTTTGATCTCTTATTGACCTATGGTGCTCGTCGGATTGTTGTATTATCTTCCACCAGCCGCTTCACGAAGTACGCATCCAAAGACCCCAAGGAGCGAGAAATTGCCATGCAGCTGATCAAAAGCGAAGAGATGGTACAAGCATGGATGACTGCGCATAACATAGAATGGATATTTTTGCGGCCAACAATGATTTATGGGTACGGGCAGGATAAAAATATTACTGAAATAATGAATTTTATTCATCGGTTTGGATTCTTTCCCCTGTTAGGATCAGCTCAGGGTTTGCGACAGCCAATTCATGCTGAAGATGTTGCGATCGCGTGCTATAAGGCACTTAGCACTTTAAGTTTGGCAAATCGTTCTTATAATTTAGCGGGAGGAGAAACTTTAACGTACCGAGCAATGGTTAATCGCGTTTTTGCAGCATTGCATCAACCGCAGCGCACATTGACAATACCGTTATGGTTTTTTCGGATCGCCTCATGGGGAATCCGGTGGCTACCCCGTTATCGTTATTGGACGTCGGCAATGGCTGAAAGAATGAATCAGAATTTAAATTTTGATTGTTCAGATTTACAACAAGATCTAAACTTTTTTCCTAGACCATTCGAATTGACTCCAAAAGATTTACCTAGTCAAGAATAACCATCAACAACTATAATTGATTCAATAAATTGCATATTTATATTCGAGTAACACTCAATCATGGCGTTTTATAGATGAAATTTAAATTTCGAGCTCCTCAGAATGAAGTTGCACAAGTACTAGTTAGCTTTAAAAAAGCTTTTAGAAACATTGGGGTATTCAGTGCGGTCATTAATATGCTCATGCTTATGCCAGCTATTTACATGTTGCAGCTTTATGATAGTGTTCTTACCAGTCGCAACGAAACAACTTTACTAATGTTAACGTTGATTATGCTAGGCGCTTATATTTTCATGGGCGCACTAGAATACATACGCAGCTTTGTATTAATCCGGGTCGGCGCACAGCTCGACATTAAATTGAATAAACGTGTCTATACTGCTGCCTTTGAAGAAAGTTTGAAGCAAGGTGATGGCAATGCTGGGCAAGCTTTGAAAGATCTGACAAATTTACGGCAATTTTTAACCGGCAATGCCTTATTCGCTTTTTTTGATGCACCGTGGTTCCCGATTTATTTATTCGTAATTTTCATGTTCCATCCCGGTTTGGGCGTTTTTGCATTATGTGGTACGGCCATATTAATCACACTAGCTTACATCAATGAAAAAATATCACACAAGCCTCTTGCCGAAGCCAATTCGATGGCTGTCGCTTCTACCAATGTAGCATCAAATAATCTGCGTAATGCTGAAGTAATTGAAGCTATGGGTATGTTGCCTAATATACAATCTCGCTGGTATAAATTACACAGTCGCTTTCTTAACTTACAAGCTGAAGCCAGTGAAAAATCAGGCGTGATGACTGCATTATCTAAATCTTTCACCGTGGCATTGCAGTCGCTCATGCTGGGATTAGGTGCGCTATTGGTTTTAGAGAATAGCATCACGCCCGGAATGATGATTGCTGGCTCGATACTATTAGGTAGAGCTATAGCACCTGTTCAGTTATTGATCAGCGTGTGGAAGCAAATTGGGAGTACGCGTAGCGCTTATGAGCGTCTCACTCAGCTACTTGAACATAATCCGGCACGTGAGGCTGGGATGGCATTGCCGAAGCCAGTCGGTATCATTAATGTTGAAAGTGTTGCTGCAGCTCCACCTGGCGGAAAAGTACCGGTCATCAAAGGGATTTCATTCTCTCTTAATGCTGGCGAGGTTCTCGGCGTCATTGGTCCCAGTGGGTCTGGAAAATCTACGCTGGCTCGATTATTAGTTGGCGTATGGCCGGCCGCTTCGGGGAAAGTAAGATTGGATGGCGCGGATGTTTATCTTTGGAACAAAGATGAGCTGGGTCCGCACATCGGATATTTGCCCCAAGATATTGAATTATTTGCGGGTACGGTTTCAGAAAATATTGCGCGTTTTGGAGAAATTCATGCAGAGAAGGTTATTCTCGCAGCTAAACGAGCAGGTGTTCATGAAATGATTCTAAATATGCCTGAAGGCTACGATACGGTGCTTGGTGGTGGTGGCGCGGGCCTCTCTGGTGGGCAAAAGCAACGTATTGGTTTAGCGCGTGCAATGTACGATGATCCTTCATTAATCGTTCTGGATGAGCCCAATTCAAATCTTGATGACGTGGGTGAGCAAGCGCTTCTGGCTGCCATCATCGATTTGCGCAAACGTGGGAAAACTATCGTCTTGATTACACACCGAACCAGTATTCTTGGTGCGACCAGCAAATTATTGCTATTGCAAGATGGTATGGTAAAAATGTTTGGTCCTACCAAAGAGGTAATCGAGGCTTTGACAAAACAACAGCAAACTCAACAGGCATTACTGGCACAAAAAAAAGCTGAAAATCAGACCGCTACTCAAGCACCACAAGCTACTGATTCAACTGACGCGAGAACTAGCTAAGCTGAAGGGTGCCGCTCTGTTCTATCATATATTGAGAATACTTCGATCAACGAATAGGAATAATGATGAAGCTTGTTGCTGAAGAAAAAGAATCAATTATTGAGAATATTCCAGTAGTTGATCTATCCACGCAGGTTAAGACTGATGAAACGACTTATACCAGGCTCGGTTGGTGGATTGTCTTGGCTGGGTTTTGTGGATTTGTTCTATGGTCATCGATTGCTCCTTTGGATAAAGGAGTCCCTGCCATGGGAACCGTCACCGTGGCGAGTCATCTTCAGGCAGTGCAGCATCAGACTGGCGGTATTATTGATAAAATTTTAGTTAGAGAAGGTGATCACGTAAAACTAGGGCAGATCCTGGTACGCATGAATGATGTTCAGATCAAAGCACAAGCTGAAATAACCCGAAGTCAACTCTATGCAGCGCGCGCAATCGAGGCAAGGTTATTGGCAGAGCGCGATGGGGCTAATGAAATCACATTTCCAGATGAATTGTTTGCGTCACAAAATGATTCGCGTATTGCTAATAATATCATAATTCAAAATCAACTATTCTCATCGCGTAGACTTGCTTTGCAACATGAGATTGCTGCAATTGATGAAAATACTGCGGGTCTGAAATTACAGTTGCGGGGGTTGGAGTCATCAAGAGTCAGTAAAAACCAGCAACTTAAATTCCTTGAAGAACAACTTTTCAGTTTGCGCGATCTGGCCACGGATGGTTTTGTTCCCCGCAATCGTGTTCTGGAACTTGAGCGGAGTTATACGCAACTCACAGGAGAAATTTCTTCCGACACTGGCGATATTGGGCGTACGCAACGCCAGATTACGGAACTTGAACAACGCCGCATTCACCGGTTGCAGGAATATCAGAAAGAAGTTAGGCAAACATTGTCTGATGTGCAGCGTGAAGCTGATGCATTAAGAAGTCGGCTGATTGGACAGGATTTTGAATTGGCAACTTTAGAAGTTAAGGCGCCCGTTGATGGTATTGTTGTCGGCATGAATGTATTTACAGATGGTGGTGTAATCGCCCCAGGATCCAAATTGATGGATATTGTTCCAAGCGATGATATGCTGATTATTACAGGCCAGGTGCCTGTACATCTAATTGATAAAATTCATGTTGATCTTCCAGTAGATTTGATTTTTTCTGCGCTGAATCAAAAGAAAACACCCAATATTCCTGGTACTGTTACCCAGGTATCGGCAGATCGACTCGTTGATGCAAACAGCGGATTTCCATTTTATAGTATTAAAGCTAAAGTAACACCAGAAGGTATGAAACAATTGGCCAATGAACAAATACGGGCAGGTATGCCAGTTGAAATATTTATTAAAACAGGTGAGCGTTCACTTATGAATTATCTATTTAAACCAATTCTGGATCGCGTCCATTCATCCCTAAGTGAAGAGTAGTTGCAATGATTGCTTTTTATCATAAGATATTAATAATCGTTTTTTTATTATTCTTTAATGCAACTAATTTTGCACATGCTCTGAACCTCTTGGATGCTTATGAGGCGGCATTGCAGCATGACCCAATCTATCGCTCCGCTTTGCACGAAAATGAAGCAGGTCAGCAAGCAGAAATCATCGGGCGTGCCAGTTTGTTACCAAGCTTAGCCGTAACGCACGCTCAAAACAAGAATTCAGGTACATTGGATACAGGTGCGGGTTCTCAACCGCTGAATTTTGATGGACAAGTGAGTACGCTAACCTTGCGCCAGCCTTTATTCAATCTTGAAGCAATAGCTGGATATCAGCAAGGAAAGGCCAGGGCTGATTCTAGCCGTGCAAAATTTCTTGGGCATGGTCAGCAGCTTTTAGTTCGAGTCGTGGAAGCTTATGTTGAAACTTTGTTGGCACAAGATCGCGTAAGAATTTCTGAGACAGAGGTTGATGCCCTTGAAGAACTCAAACGCGTCAATGAGCGCATGCTGCAGAGAGGGGAGGGAACTACTACTGATGTTCTGGAAACACAATCTAAGTATTCGCTAGCACAAGCAAAAATAATTGAAGCAAAAGATGAGCTAGAAATTGCACAACTTAAGCTGGAAGCGTTGATAGGGCAGAAAATAACGCAATTGGTTCGTTTAAATGATACTTTTAGCTCTCAGGCAATACAGCTTCCAGATGGCTATGACACTTGGCAAGCTTTGGCGCTCGAACAAAACGCTGAATTGGTGACGCAACGTCATAATGTTGTTTCGGGCAAAGAAGAAATTAAGAAAAACCACGCTGGTCATTTACCCCGTGTTGATTTAGTTGCCAGTCTGCAAAAGAATAAGAGAGGTTCTTTTGTTACGCAAGGTTTGGATGCAGAATTTGGAACGATTGGAATTGAAGTTAATATGCCTATCTATTCAGGAGGGCGTGTAAATGCGCTCACCACACAAGCAGTTGCAAATCACGCTCGCGCTGAGGCCGAGTTAGATGCAGCCACCGATCAGGTGTTGATCGAGTTACGTAAGCAATACAATCTGTTACAGAGTAGTGTGAAAAGGATTGAATCTTTGGAAATGGCAGTGAAATCAGCGGAGCTACTTGTGGAAGCAACACAAAAAAGTATTCGTGGTGGTATTCGTATTAATTTGAATCTTTTGGACGCTCAGCAGCAATTACACACAGCTCGACGTGATCTTGCTCAGGCAAGATATAACTACTTGTTGGCATATCTTCGGCTGCAGCAAACTGCCGGTACATTAGCAATTGATGATTTGAGGAAAGTAGCCAGTTATTTCACATCGCAACGAAATTAATTTTTCAATGACAATTCTGATAGCAATGATGAATTCAATAAAACTCAGCAAGCTTCAATAAATACAATTCATAACCAATTAATACTGTGTAACCGGAAAGAATCAAATACTTGATATGCCACACGCGTATTTTTCCAGTCAGTCGCACATTATGATGAATAACTAGCAATATCAATGCCATTGATGTGAGTGCTAGCTTAAAACTGATAAATTTTTGTGTGCTATCTTCAATCAGTTGTGCCATAACCCAATTCAGTTCTTCTCCACCTCTAGCTAAAATGTTGAGTGTAAAAAAAGCATCCAGCACACCCAATAGTAAAATAGCAACCGTACAAAGCATCAGATGCCCGGAATAGCGATCTACATACTCTGGTTTTCCTTTTTCAGGAACTCTGCGCTCGCCTAACCTCCTGCCGGTTTTAACTCCCAAGTGATAAGCGCAAAAGAATGGGATAACTTGGCGACGATCCTGATTTCTAATGTTTGGAATTGAGATTACTTTTGTCATGAAACACTCCCTTTCTTTTTAACTATAAATTATAGGGGGATTTATTCTTATGTTCGTAAGATAGCAGCTAATTTTGCTTTTTTCCACAGGTTTCAGAAAAAAATTACGTTATGAGAGCCGCTATCAAGTGTCTCTTGCGATATGAAATAAGGCTGAGAGGTTTACATAATGCGAATTGTCCGGCATGCAAAGTATGGAGATCGGACATGGATGAAGAAAAACTGGAAGCGGTGATATTGGTTAAAGCGTTCTCTGAAGGAACGAATAAAATTGCGTTGAGATTTTTAATGCGGAGTGTAGTAGATTTTCCTGATTTTCAATGTAATTTTCGTTACACCATTTGGTGTAACTATTTAATGCTAGATTCTGGTAAGAAGAGGGGTAATCCTCCACTTTATTTTAGCTGCTCATGTAATAGTTTTAGGATGCGGTTGGATGTGGCAGAGTTAACAGTTGTCCCGTCATCATTTAAGAAAGTTACTTTGCATATGTTGGTTCCAGTGTTATGAACCTGTATGCGGAATTTTGCGGCTTTGGCAGCATCCTTGTCATCACTTCGCCAGAACATTATATTTGATAGAATACCTTTATCGTCGCCTTTCTTCTTGCTGTCAACATCGGGATCGACATAACGCACAAAATAAATACCTTCTTCACGATTGCGATCTTCAACGGTAAAGCCAATTCGATCAAGTGCCAAGCCAACACGTCGCCAGGATCGGTCAAATGCTTCATTGATAACCAGCGTTGTTCCTTCTTGGTCGATGTAAGCGCGTTCAACAGAAGCATTATTTTTGCTAGTGGCTAATTCCAGTTTGGCCTTTTGCTCCTCAACGCCGAAGCGCATCATTAAACGCGAGAGCATTTCAGCTTCCAGATCGGGGTCGGCCGGGCGTGGTTGCCAGATGGTGCGATTGAGAGGGCCGCTTTGCAATACTTCGATCATACCGCGGTGACTGATATATACTTCCGTATTACCTACCTGGTTTCGCTCAAGGCGGGTACGAAATTTATCGCGTTCAGCGGTGGAATAAATGCTATCGAGAACAGTGGAAAGTACAGAGCGTATAATATCTTGTGGAATCTTGGCTCGATTTTCTGCCCAATCTGTTTCCATAATTCCAGCCTCGGGAACTTCTGTTTTGATCAGGAAACCAAGTTCTTGCCAAAATTCTTTAATTATCGGCCATACAGTTTCAGGCGATTGGGGAATAACTAGCCAGCGCTGTGTTCCTGAGCGTTCAATATGCACATTCTGAAAAGATGATGGTAGTAAAGAAGATGAACTGGTGTTTTGCGGTCCACCCCGCTCGTTGCTATAGCTGGAAAATGTTGCGCTTCCAGGTGAACTCTGCTCTGGAATCGAATAGCGCTCATCAATGTCAGGTTGAACCAAATCAGGGGGTACATCCAGAGCGGGTGCTTTGCCGGCCGATTTGTAATCAATATTCTTGGTTTCAGGAAACATATTGCAACCTATGCTTGTCATTGAGAACATCAGTATCAGGCACGGTAAGGCCATTTTTCGCCACTTCATGGTTGACATTTTACCTCTTCAAGTCGTGTGGATATCCGCCAGTTGCATTGCTTCGCGTATAAGCTGATGGTGCTGAGCAGATAATGGTGTGAGTGGCAAACGAATTCCAGAATTGATTAAGCCCATTTGTGTAACGGCCCATTTCACAGGAATGGGGTTGGCTTCGACAAATAAGTCTGTATGCAAGCGCAAAAGCTTATTATTTAACGACCTCGCAGTATTTATCTCTCCCGAAAGCGCAGCAATGCACATCTCATGCATCATTCTGGGAGCCACATTTGCGGTAACTGAAATAACGCCATGCCCCCCTAACAGCAATAATGCTAATGCGCTAATATCGTCGCCACTATAAATGAAAAATTCGGGAGGTGCGCGTAATAATAGATCACAACCTCGTCCGATATTGCCAGTTGCATCTTTAATGCCAACAATATTAGGAATTGGTGCTAGACGAAGTGCGGTATCGTTATGAATATCGGCTACGGTTCTTCCAGGGACATTGTATAAAATATGCGGAATATCAACTGCCTCAGCAATTGTTTTAAAGTGCTGATATAACCCCTCCTGGGTGGGTTTGTTGTAATAAGGAGCAACCGAGAGGCACGCATCCACACCTGAATTCTTGGCAAAAATGGACAGATCAATAGCCTCACGTGTTGAGTTTGCACCAGTTCCTGCTATCACCGGTATGCGTCCTGCGATATGATCAACCGCTGTGCGCATTAACAGATGGTGCTCATCAAAATCCACTGTTGGAGATTCACCTGTGGTGCCAACTATCACAACGCCATCAGTACCCTGGTTTATATGAAAATCCAGAAGAGAGCGGAAACGATCTAAATCTAGTCCACCCTCTTCATCCATGGGAGTGACGATAGCAACCAAGCTACCTTTAAACATGACAATCTATCCAATAAAAAGGCTTATTTTACCTCAAACTAATATTGTTTAATTAGTTTCACTATGTGCCCCAGCATATTTTATCTTTACTTACATGCGTTCCGAATTAGAGGTAATGCCCAACTACATTGGCATACTCTAAGATTACTCATGCATTTTGGTAAAGCTGATAATGCCGTCGCTGTAGTCGGCTTGAATTGTGTCTTTTGCAACAAATTTACCTTCTAAAATTTCTTTGGCAAGTGGATTCTCAATTTGTGTTTGGATAGCTCGTTTTAAAGGGCGAGCGCCAAATACCGGATCGAACCCTGCTTGAGAAAGAGCGGTGAGTACTGATTCACTGACTTTTAGTTGCATTTCCAATTTGGCCAATCTTGCCTCAAGATAATGCAACTGTATCCGGGCAATTGATTGAATATGCTTTTCATCCAAAGCATGAAACACTACCACCTCATCAATGCGATTAATAAATTCAGGACGAAAATATATTTTTACTTCATTCATGACAGCCTGCTTGATGGCAGAGTACTCATTTCCTGACATTTCCTGAATCATCTGTGATCCCAAATTGGATGTCATGACGATGACTGTATTTTTGAAATCGACAGTGCGTCCCTGACCATCAGTCATTCGTCCATCGTCCAACACTTGCAGCAACACATTAAATACATCCGGGTGCGCTTTTTCAACTTCATCCAGCAAAATAACCGCATAAGGCTTTCTGCGCACAAGCTCGGTTAAGTAACCGCCTTCTTCATAGCCGACATAGCCCGGTGGGGCCCCAATCAGTCGGGCGACCGAATGTTTCTCCATGAATTCAGACATATCGACTCGGATTAAATGATCCTCGGAATCAAACAGAAAACCAGCGAGTGCTTTGCATAGTTCTGTTTTTCCTACCCCAGTTGGTCCCAGGAACAAGAACGATCCATAAGGACGGTTGGGATCAGCCAGTCCGGCGCGGGAACGCCTGATCGCGTCTGAAACTAAGCGTACAGCTTCATCCTGACCAACAACCCGGTCATGTAGCTTGTGTTCCATCAGGAGCAACTTTTCACGCTCACCCTGCATCATTTTTGATACAGGAATACCTGTGGCGCGAGACACAACCTCTGCAATTTCTTCAGCACCCACTTGAGTGCGTAACAATTTAGGCGTAGGAGTAGAGCTTGATTCATTTCCTGCAGATTGTTGCAGTTGTGCTTCCAATTGTGGCAGTTGGCCATACTGCAACTCTGAAACCTTCTGCCAATCTCCTTTACGAGTTGCGGCTTCTATTTCCAGTTTGAGTTTTTCCATTGTTTCCTTGATTTGCTGCGAACCTAATACTTGGAATTTCTCGGTTTTCCAGATTTCAGCTAAATCAGTATACTCGCGTTCCTTCTGTTTAATTTCTTCTTCCAAAAGTTGAAGGCGTTTTTGTGATGCCTCATCTTTTTCTCTTTTAATCGCTTCACGTTCAATTTTAAGCTGTATCAAACGGCGATCCAGTTTATCCAACACCTCAGGCTTAGAATCAATTTCCATGCGAATTCTCGCCGCAGCTTCGTCAATTAGATCAATAGCTTTGTCAGGTAGGAAACGGTCGGTAATATAGCGATTGGATAATTCCGCGGCAGCAACAATGGCGGGGTCAGTAATATCTACACCGTGATGTACTTCGTATTTTTCCTGTAAGCCGCGCAATATTGCAATGGTGGCTTCGACAGTGGGTTCTTCTACGAGGACCTTTTGGAAGCGTCGCTCTAGCGCAGCATCTTTTTCAATGTATTTACGGTACTCAGTGAGCGTTGTTGCGCCAACGCAATGTAATTCTCCGCGCGCTAAGGCCGGCTTCAACATATTGCCTGCATCCATTGCGCCTTCTGCTTTGCCAGCGCCCACCATCGTATGCAACTCATCGATGAATACAATCGTTTTACCTTCGTCTTGCGCAAGTTCTTTCAGCACGGATTTGAGGCGCTCTTCAAACTCACCGCGGTATTTGGCGCCTGCCAGTAACGCAGCCATATCCAGACTGAGAACACGCTTGTCTTTCAAGCTTTCAGGTACTTCACCATTGATGATACGTTGCGCCAAACCTTCAACAATTGCAGTTTTACCGACTCCCGGTTCGCCAATCAGAACGGGGTTGTTTTTGGTTCGTCGTTGCAATACTTGGATTGCTCTACGAATTTCATCATCACGCCCTATGACTGGATCCAATTTGCCTTGACGTGCACGTTCGGTAAGATCCAAGGTATATTTCTTCAATGCTTCACGGCTACCTTCGGCGTCTGGACTGCCGACCTGCTCACCACCTCGTACTGTATTAATCGCTTTTTCCAAGGCTGTGGTGTTGGCGCCAAACTGTTTTAACAATGCTCCTATTTCTCCTTTATCCTGCAAGACCGCTAAAAGAAACATTTCAGAGGCAATAAACTGATCGTTGCGTTTTTGTGCTTCTTTATCAGCTAAGTTGAGCAGATTATTCAAACTACGGGAAATATTGATTTCGCCACCTGAATTCTCAACTTTGGGCAAGCGAGAAATGCTTTGCTTGATACTTTCCAGCAATGGAGCGGTATTAACGCCAGAGCGTTGCAGTAGAGAGCGCGTACTGCCATCCTCTTGTTGCAATAATGCCAGCAGCAGGTGTTGCGGTTCTATGTTCGGATTGTCCTGGCCAATAGCGATACTCTGTGCATCAGCAAATGCTTGTTGGAATTTAGTGGTTAGTTTGTCAAAGCGCATAAAATTCTCCCGTTATAGGTTGTTGATGCCTAAGTGGGGGAGAGGTGTGAATTTTCAAGAGCAGGTTATTTTGCTGAGCCGATAGCGCGAATCTTGTTCGATTGAGTTACTGAGTTCATTAGCATGAGCTCAATTTCAGAGACAGTAACTGGTTTGCTGAAGTAATAGCCTTGGTAGTGATTGCACTTTTGTGTCACTAGGAAATTTAATTGTTCTTCTATTTCTATGCCTTCCGCGATAACTTCCATTTCCAGGCTGTGTGCCATTGCAATTATAGCGGCTACAATGGTGCGGTCATTTCTGTCGGTTACAAGGTCACGCACAAATGAGCGATCTATTTTAAGTGTGTGAATGGGGAATTGTTTTAGATAACTGAGGCTCGAGTAACCAGTACCGAAATCATCAATTGAGATGTGTAGACCCATTGCATGGAGACGATTAAGCGTTTCCACTACCTTTTCGATATTATCGATCAGCATGCTTTCAGTTATTTCCAAGGCGATATATTCGGCTTTAACTCCGGTTTCGCTCAGTATGCGTGAGATATTATTAATTAAATCCTTGTCACGGAATTGTCGCGCAGACAGGTTAATGGCAACTCTGGGTACATAGAAACCTTGATCCTGCCAGGCTTTTATTTGCATGCAGACTGTCTTTAGTACCCATTCACCAATTGGAATAATCAATCCTGTTTCTTCTGCCAAGTTAATAAATTTATCGGGAGTAATCAGTTTCTGCTCAGGGTGTCGCCAGCGCAGTAGTGCTTCAACGCCATATAAATTATGATTGGGCATATCCATAACAGGTTGATAGTATAAAAGCAATTCATTCCGTTCTAATGCATAACGTAAATCAAGGCTGAGGATATGTCTTTCGTATGCCGACTTATTCAGTTCATCGGTGAAAAATTGATAATTATTGCGCCCATTTTTCTTGGCATGATACATGGCAACATCGCTGTTCTTAAGCAGCGTTTCCGCATTGACGCCATCTTCAGGGAACACCGCGATGCCTATACTGCCATTAATATGTAACTCATTGTTATGGATATGGAATGACTGCATCAGTGAATCCAGAATTTTCTGAGCCACTTTAGCGGCATCCAGTGACTCGGCGATAGAATTTAGCACTACAATAAATTCATCGCCTCCCTGACGGGCAACTGTATCTTCGTTGCGAATACAAAACTTTAGTCTATCTGCGACAGCTTTTAATAGTAAATCACCGATTTCATGACCAAGTGAATCATTGATAGTTTTGAAATGATCCAGATCAATAAATAGTACTGCCATTTGTCGTTGTAGGCGCATATCATAAGCCAATGCCTGCTGAATGCGATCCTGAAGCAAATGCCGATTGGGTAACCCCGTTAATGCATCATGGGTTGCCATTTTAATAATGCGCTTTTCAGCTTCTTTGCGTTCATACCATCGGCCTAAGTCATGCGCGATGGTGTCGATTAGATTTTGCTGATAAGTTAGCGGTGATGAGGAGCTGCTAGTATATGCTACCTGCAGCAAACCGCATTGTTGTCCACTAGATACGATGGCTGCACTTATACAATGAGGTAAGTTTTCTTGATAATTAGGAGTGAAGTATTGTTTTTCTTGAAGCTTAATCATGGCAACAGGCAATTCTTGAAATTCAAAAACCGGCAACAAAGATTTTAAAATGTTTTTGCAAGTTTCTTCCGTGCCTTGATTCAGATCCAGATTGTTTCTGATTTTCTGTAAGCAGATGTTCTCGTTCAAGCGTTCTTTTAGATACAGCTCTTTTTGACCAATAATTCTTTGAATTAGCGGAAAAGTAAGCCAGTTTATTATTGCAATCCCAAAGAACAAGATTAGTGTCATATAAAATATGATTGTTCTGAGTTGGGCTGCCGAGTAATTGTTTAATTCATCTTTATTTATTTTGAGAACGGCACCAAGACCATAGGCAATGGGAGTATATGCAGCGACAACTTCGATTTGCCGATAATCCTTGGTAAATATAATGCCAGATTGACCTTCTAATGCAAAATGTACCGGAAGTGGCTCATTATTTATAATACGCTGCATACGTTTAAATTTGTCATCGTCAGCGGTACGTAGAAAGCAATCCATTTCAGGATCATTGTTTTTGATAGGCGCGCAAAGTAGAAAATCGCCGGTATTGCCGATGAGGGCCGCCTCTGTAAAGACCCCAGTGAGATCAGGCATACGTTCTTCTGTGATGACACGGCCAATAGGTTCGCTGTATTCATTTATAAGTTGAATCGAATTTCGCACAATGAAGCCGTGATTCCAGAATAATATTGTGTTGATATCTGATTCTGTATCCAATTTCACAGCAAGTTTCCCCTGTTTGGAGAGGTTGCCTGCACCTAAAATCAAATTATCATTAGTGTCATAGAACTCGATACCTGAGAAGTGAGTGGATAGTATTTTTTTTGCTGATTGTGTAAGCCTTCGAATACCTTCCCTTTGAGAGCTATCAGAATAAAACTTCTCCAGGCTTTGTGCGAGAAAGATACGAGTTGATATTGCTTTCGTATTTGCTATGGAGTGTGTGATTTGCTTTTCAATATGTTTGGCCTTATTTTCTAATGCAACTTCAAGACCTGAAATAGCCATTGCTTCGATTTGCCGCTGCATCACGTTATATACAGTAAGACTCGTCAGCAGGATAAGTATAATGATCATCAAGCTACTGATTAAGAGTATCCTTTTGTTATCTTGATTGATGAGAAAACTAACCATTATGTTTTGTGTGCCAGATGCAATTATGAAAAATTTGAACCTACATTAGGGATGTATTATCGGCAATCGCATACTATGCTGAGATATATATCTAAGGGGTTTTTCTCCCTTAATTCTTAGAATGATGCAGTATCGTGGATTTTCTCAATTGTCTCTGACTTTGAGAAAATGGAGAGAAATAGTATTAATAAATACGGGGTAGTTATTGGATCAATTAGCCTAAATTTGTTTCTTTAGGCACTTCGGGGTAGGGATAAAGAATGTTTAGAGCCACGCTTTTTCCAGCAGTCTCAATGATACGAACATGCTCTCGTTTAAACTGCCGAGCGTGGTGCAAGCCGCATGAATGGGCGATCATGTTGATTTCTTTATTGACATTTC